>JAESGJ010000053.1_pt1 | contig 249696 bp, 232 predicted proteins | sample 9266241 | NCBI WGS metagenome assembly JAESGJ01 (sample SAMN14514841, study PRJNA621669) | algae metagenome | isolation source: Brasilonema octagenarum HA4186-MV1 and co-occurring heterotrophs from wet... | place: USA: Manoa Valley, Hawaii | collected 2009-07-20
TGTGTTAAGCATGCCGCCAGCGTTCGCTCTGAGCCAGGATCAAACTCTCAAGTTCATCAACCCAACCAAGCTCTCAAGCTCAGCCAAGCCAATGCTCATCGACCAAAGCTCCGCTCACCATTCTCGACATATCCCCCATGAACACTCAGCCACACATGCCTCACAGCACAAGCGACCTCGTCCCCACAGGAAGATCTTCATCTTCCAAAAGACAGATGCAATTGTCAGAGAACAAACCCGAAGCAACCAAGCTCCGGTCCCGCATCTTTACTCCCGGGCTTCTCTATCCGTCAAGCCAAATACTTGGAAGTATTCGGTGCTTTCTGGCGAGGAGCCGGAGGTCCCGTGCGGGAGCGGCGATGTAGCTCCGGGGGCTGGAGGATGCAAGCGCCTTTTTGGAGGGGGCGCGAGAATCTCGCACGAAGCTGACACCCGGCGCGCGACACGGGCTGATCGCGACGCAGTAAGGCGCTGCGTGCCTCTTCAGCGGCGCCGCAGCGCCAGCGCATCGGCCAGGTGAAGGCGCATCTGCAGGGCGGCGCGTTCACGGTCCCCCGCCTGCAAGGTGTCCAGAATGGCCAGGTGCTCCCGCACGGACACCACCACCCGCTCCGGGCCCAGGCGCCAGGAATAGTTGGCCAGGGTGCGCAGCCGGTTCTGCTGCACCACGGCCGCCGCGATGAAGCGGTTGCCCGAGGCCTCGGCGAGCCCCGCATGGAACTCCGCATTGATGCGGAAGAAGTCCACCGCATCGTCGTCCCGCCAAGGGCGGTCCAGGAAGCGCTGGTGCTCCCGCCGCATCTGGGTGGCAAACCCCGCCGGAAGGGAGAAGCCGGGTTCCAGCAGGGCCGCCGGCTCGATCAGCAGGCGGAAGCGATAGGAGGCGGCCCGTTCCTCGGCCGAGGCGAAGCCGGCGGTGAAGCGCCAGCCATGGCCCCGGTTCCGGCTGGCGACCCCGGCCTCGGCCAGCTGGGCCAGGGCCTGGGCCACGACGCCCCGGCCCGTGCCGAACTGCTGCGCCAGCTGGCGTTCCGACACCTCATCCGCCACCGTCCCGTCCGCACGGCCGCGCGCGATGGAGACGAGCAGGCGGGCAACGCCGGTCTCCTCCTCGCCGGAGGGCAAGGCCTCGGGGTCGAGGTCGAGGGTTCGCAGCCGGACCGAACGCCCCTCGCTGCGGACCGCCCCAAGCTCCTCCAGCAGCGCGATGGCGCCGTTCACGGGGGTGCGGGACACGCCCAGCGCCTCGGCCAGGGCGGGGCGGCTGAGGCGCTCGCCCGGCTCCGCCCCGCGCTCGCGCAGCAGGTCCAGGATGTCACGCGCCAGGTTGCGCCGGAGCGGGGTGGTGGTCTGGTCCGTCACGGCAGGGCAGGTCCGGGCATCGGGCGGCGGATAGGGGGCCGTGGCCGCCTTGGGAAGCCACGGCGGGCCATGCCGCTCAGCCCATCAGCCGGGGCGTCGCGTCCAGCAGGGCGCGGGTATAGGGGTGCTGGGGCGCGTCGAAGATGGCGTCGCGCGGCCCCTGCTCCACGATCGCGCCGTCCTGCATCACCAGCACCCGGTCCGCCACCTCCGCCACCGCCCCGAGGTCGTGGGAGATGAAGAGGCAGGCGAAGCCCCGCTCCGCCTGCAGCGTGCGGATGAGGGTGAGGATCTGCTTCTGTACCGTCATGTCCAGCGCGCTGACGGGCTCGTCCGCCACCACCAGGGCGGGGCGGCGGACGATGGCCCGGGCAATGGCCACGCGCTGCCGCTGCCCGCCGGAGAGCTGGTGGGGGAAGCGCCGGTCCATGCCGGGCAGGCCCACCGCCTCGAAGGTCTCGGCCACGCGGGCGGCGCGTGCCGCGGCGGTCAGGCCGGGCTCATGGCGCAGCGGCTCCGCCACGATCTCCCCGACGCGCTGGCGGGGGTCGAGCGAGGAATAGGGGTCCTGGAAGACGATCTGGCAGGCCAGGCGGAACTCCCGCACCACCTCGCCCGATCCGGTGGTCACGTCCCGCCCGCGGAAGAGGAGCTGGCCGCTGCTGGGCTGGACGAGGCGCAGCATGGCGCGGCCGAGCGTGGTCTTGCCCGAGCCGCTACCGCCCACCAGCGCCACCGTCTCCCCGCGCTGGATGGCGAGGTCCACGCCCTTCACGGCCCGCTTGCCCGGCAGCCGGCGGAACAGCCGGGCGCGGCCGGGATAGTCCACGGTCAGGCCGCGCGCCTCCAGCAGCACCTCCGAGGGAGGGCGGGGCGGGCGGGGCAGGCGCTGCGGCATGGCCGAGACGAGGAGGCGGGTATAGTCCTCCCGCGGGGCGGAAAGCAGGCGGCGCGCCGGCCCCTCCTCCACCACCCGGCCGCGCTGCATCACCAGCGCCCGGTCGGCGTAGCGGGAGACGAGGCCGAGATTGTGGGTGACGAGCAGCACCGCCGTGCCGTTCTCCCGCGCCAGCTCCACCATCAGGTCCAGCACCTCGGCCTGGGCGAGGTTGTCGAGGGCGGTGGTCGGCTCGTCCGCGATCAGCAGGCGGGGCCGGGGGAGCATCACCGCCGCCAGCATGATCCGCTGGCGCATGCCGCCGGAGAACTCATGGGGATAGGCGCGCAGGCAGCCCTCGGGATCGGCGATCTGCACGCGGCGGAGCATGGCGAGGCAGGCCGCGCGCTGCGCCTCGGGGCTGAGGCGGCTGTGCAGGGCCAGCGCCTCGCCCAGCTGGGCGCCGATGGTCATGGCGGGGTTGAGGGAGACCATCGGCTCCTGGAAGACCATGCCGATGGCGCCGCCGCGCAGCTCCCTCAGCCGCGCCGGGGCCACGCGGGCAAGGTCCTCCCCGCCGAGGCGGATGGCACCCGCGGCGCGTGTGAGGCCGGGCGGCAGCAGGCCGAGGATGGCCCGGCCCGTCGCGGTCTTGCCGCTGCCGGATTCGCCGACCAGCGCCAGCATCTCGCCGGCGGCGATGCGGAAGGAGACATCCTGCACCACGGGGATGCCGCCCGCCTCCACCCGCAGCCCCTCCACCGAGAGGAGCGGCGCGGCGCCCGGCACCGGCAGGGCGATGGCGCTTTCCAGGGCCAGGCTCATTGCGGGCTGCTCCGGGGGTCCAGGTGGTCGCGCAGCGCGTCGCCCAGCAGGTTCACGCCGAGGAGGGTGAGGGCGATGCAGGCGCCGGGCGCGAGGCTGAGCCAGACGGCGGTCTCGAGATAGGGCCGGGCGGCGGAGAGCATGTTGCCCCAGGTGGGCGCGGGCGGCGGCACGCCGAGGCCGAGGAAGCTCAGCGCGCTTTCCGCCAGGATGGCCCAGCCGAACAGGCTGGTGGCCAGCACGATGAGCGGCGAGACGGTGCCCGGCAGGACGTGGCGCCACATGGTGTAGGCATCCGAATTGCCGATGGAGCGGGAGGCCTCGACAAACTCCCTCTCGCGGATCGACAGCACCGCGCCGCGCACGATGCGCGCGACCGTCGGCGTATAGGCGAGGCCCAGCGCCGTCACGATGCCCCATTGGCTCGGCCCCATCACGGCCAGCAGGCCGAGGGCGAGCAGGATGCCGGGGAAGGCGAGCAGCGCGTCGTTGACCAGCATCAGCACGCGGTCCAGCCAGCCGCGCGCGAAGCCGGCCACCAGCCCGATGAGGCTGCCCAGCACCACCGCCGCCAGCACGGTCAGCGCGGCGACGAGGCAGGAGGTGCCGGCACCGGCCATCAGCCGGCTCACCACGTCCCGCCCCACCTCGTCGGTGCCGAGCCAATGCGCGGCGGAAGGGGCGTTGAGGCGGGCGCGCATGGCGACGCGCAGGGGGTTCTGGGGCGTCCAGAAGGCGGAGGTGACGGCGGTGCCGATCACCAGCGCCATCAGGGTTCCGCCGATCAGGGCATTCAGCCGCAGGCGCATGACCGGTCCTATTCCGCCGCCACGCGGGGGTCGAAGAAGGGGTAGAGGAGGTCCACCAGGAGGTTCACCACCACATAGATGGCGGCGACGAAGAGCATGGTGCCCTGCACGACGGGATAGTCTCGGGCATAGATGCCATCGACCATCAGCCGCCCGAGACCGGGGATGGTGAAGACCGTCTCGATCACGGCGATGCCGCCCAGCAGGTTGCCCAGCACGATGCCGAGCAGGGTGAGGGTGGGCGCGAAGGCATTGGGCAGCACATGGCGCCGCAGCACCGTGGATTCCCGCAACCCCTTGGAACGGGCATGGGCCACGTATTCCAGCCGCAGCACGTCGATCGCGGCGCTGCGGGCCATGCGGGTGAGCACGCCGGTCTCGATCAGGGTCAGCGTGACCACGGGCAGGGCGATGTAGAGCAGCGCCTGCCAGGGATCCTCCCCGAAGCCGACATAGCCCACCACCGGCACCCAGCCGAGCTTCAGCCCGAAGAAGATCAGCATCAGCAGCCCCAGCCAGAAGCTGGGAATGGAGAGCAGCAGCGTGGCGCCGCCGACCACGGCCAGGTCCAGCCCGCTGTTCTGCTTCCAGGCGGCGATGGTGCCCAGCGGCACCGCGATCATCGCCGCCAGCGCCACGGCCAAAAGCACGATGGAGGCGGTGACCTGGAAGCGCTCGAGGATGAGCGGCAGCACCGCCTGCTCATTGGCGAGCGAGCGCCCGAGATCCCCCTGGAGCGCGGCGCCGAGCCAGCGGGCGAACTGCACGGGCAGCGAATGGTTCAGCCCCATGCTCTCGCGCAGCGCCTCCAGCTGCGCGGCATCCGCCGCATCGCCCAGCATCAGCTGCGCCGGGTCGCCGGGCACCAGCCGCAGCAGGGCGAAGACGGCGATGGCGACGAGAAGGAGGGTGGGCAGCGCCATGCCCAGCCGCTTCAGCGCATAGGTCGCGGTCATGCGGACCCCTCCTCCCCGGCCGCCATCAGTCCCGCGAGACGCCCCAGAGGCGCGTCTGGCCGGAGGCCCAGGGCTGCACGCCGCGCACGCCCTGGCGGAAGGCCACGTAGTCCGGCTGGTTGTAGAGGATGATCATCGGCACCTGGGCCATGAAGAGGCGGTAGAGCTCGTCGAAGATCGCCTGCCGCTCGGCCGCGTCTGTCACCGTCATCGAACGCTGGATGAGGGCCAGGGCCTGCGGGTCGTCCCACACCTTGCGCGGCTGCGTGTCCTTCGGGCCCGAGATCATCTCATAGGACAGGGAGGGGTCCAGGCGCGGGGAGTAGATGAAGGACATCATCTGGTAGTCGCCGCGGGTATAGCGGTCCAGCTGGGTGGCCCAGTCCATCACCTCCAGCTCGATCTTGATCCCCGCATCGGCCGCCATGGCCTGCGCCGTCACGGCGGAATCATAGACATTGGGGTAGCGCCGGTTGGTGATCATGCGGATGGTCTGGCCGCGATACCCGGCCTCGGCCAGGAGGCGCCGCGCGGCCGCGACATCGCGCGCCGGGCGGCTGGACTGGGCCTGGCTGCGGAAGGCGCTGGCCGTCGGCAAGGGCGAGGCGTTGGGCTGCGTGTCCTGCCCCAGGATGCCCGTGACGAGCTCCGGCACGTCGATGGAGAGGGCGAGGGCGCGGCGGATGCGCTCGTCCTTGAGCAGCGGATCGCGGGTCTGCAGCAGCAGGGCGGTCACGCCCATGCTTGGCGCCGCCGCGACGGTCGCGTCGCGCCGCGCCCGCAGGTCCGGCAACTCCGGCGAGGGCACGTCGGTCAGCACGTCCAGGTTCCCCGCCAGCAGCGCGGCCTTGGCGGCGGAGGAATCGGGGATGACGACGAAGCGGATGCGCGGCATCACGGCGCGCTTGCCGCCGGCGAAGCCGTCGCGCTCGCCCGGCAGGGTGGCATAGGCCTCGAAGCGCTCCAGCTCCACATACTGCCCCCGGCGCCATTCGCCGAGGCTATAGGGCCCGGTGCCGACCGGCTTCACCCAGGCGCCATCCGCGCCGACGGAGCTGGGATGCAGGATGCCCGTGCTGCCGCAATCCGGGCGCGCGATGGTGGGCAGGAAGAGCGCGGCCGGCTTCTCCAGCGTGACCGTCACGGTGCGCGCATCGGGCGCCGCCATGTCGGTGATCCTGGCCAGGCCCGAGCGGCCGTTCAGGTCCGGCAGGCAGCGCCACTGCGTCGACGGGTCCATGTAGCGGCGCAGGCTCCAGAGCACCTCGGCGGAGGTGAGCGGCGCGCCGTTGTGGAAGGTGACGCCCTGGCGCAGCGTGAAGGTGTAGGTCAGGCCATCCGGCGAGACATCCACCTTCTCCGCCAGCATGGGCACGGGGGCCGCGCGCTCATTCAGCGCGACCAGCCCTTCGACCACATGCATCATCACCGAATCGGTGTTGAAATCACGGTTCCCGCCCGGCTGGGTGCTGCGGATGTCCGAATTGAGCGAGGCGCGCAGGGGCGTCTGTGCCGCCGCGGGCAGGATCGACAGCGCGGCGGCCGCGAGGCCGGCCAGGAGGGAATGGGGCTTCATGCGGCGCGGGCCTCGGCGTTGGAGAACAGCTCGTAGCGCGTGAACTGGCGGTTCAGCGCGGGCAGCGGCGCCACCTCCAGCACACCCTTCGCCGGCTGCATGACCAGCATGGCGACGGTGGCGGAGAGGTTGCCGGCGGCGTTCAGCCGCGGCGGGCGGCAGACCGCCCAGGGCGACTGGTAATCGTCGAAGAGCGCATCCTTCACCGCCTGCACGTCCAGCCCGCCCTTGCGGGCCTCCAGCAGCTGGCGCACGCGCAGGTCGCGGTAGAGGCTGTCCGGCGTGGTGGCCACGCCTGCGTCCTTCAGCTTCGAGAGCGCGACGGGGCTGATGAAGTGGTTGGCATGCACGATCAGCCCGTTGGTGGCATGCACCTGGAAGGTCTCGTCCGGCGCGCATTCGAAATTGATGGCGATGCCGCCGGCCTGGCTGACGATGACGTTGTTCGAGGCCGATTTCACCGTGGCATAGACTGCCTGGAAGGCCTGGGCGACGAACTCCTTTTCCAGCACCTTGCGGCGGATGAGGGCGAGGGGCACGCCGAGGCTGCGATAGTCCCGGTCGCTTTGCAGGTAGTTGGCGGTGATGGCGATGCCGGCCGCGTTCAGCCCGGCGCGGGCGAGGCCGCCCGCCTCCACGAAGGTGAGGATATCCGGCCCGTCGTCACGGCGGATCCGCAGCACCACGCCGGTTTCCGCGCATTCGGACTTCCAGTCCCAGTTCTGCGCGTGGATGAGGGAGCCATCGGCCGAGGCCTCCGGCATCACCACCACGCCCGTGCAGCCATCCGGGTCCTTCCGCGCGGCGGCCTGGCGCTTGCCGAGCTGCAGCACCTCCGTCCGGGCGTTGATGAGGACGATGTCCTCGAAGGCCACCTCGGCGCCGGCGGCGATGCCGCGCATCTCCGCGATATAGTCGGCGTCGAAGGCCTCGATGCGCGGCAGGAAGTCCCGCACCCAGCCATGGACCGTGGCCGTGCCATGCCCGTCGGCCGCGAGCTGGGCGCTGTAGTGCTCGATGCTGCGGCGGATCCGGCGGGCCGCCTGGCGGCCGTAATGCCGGCCGCGCTGCTCGGCCGGGCCGCTCAACTCGATGAGGGGAAAGGGTTCAACCGTCATATCTGTCCTGCCGCCTGGACTTTGGCGATCCAAAGTGCAAGCATCCTGCATCGCCCCAAGGGAAAGCTCAAGGCGAATGATGGCGCCCCCGCCCCTATCCTGCGCGGAATCCGGCCGCTGGCCCCGAGAGGGCCGCGCGGGCGCGGGGCATGCATTTTGGGGGCCGGAGCGGAGGATGGGGCCGCGCGCAGGCCGGCGCCGGGCGGCGCGCCCCCTGCCCCACCGCGTCCAGGCCCGGGGCGGCCCCGCCGAGGCACCAGCGCGGCGCCGCGCGCCGCCTCAGCCCCTCTCCCTTCTTCTCACCGGGAACGCCGGACCATGAACGACCTCGCCTTCGACACCGCGCCCAATTCGCTCGAAGCCTATTGGATGCCCTTCACGCCCAACCGGGCCTGGAAGCGCGATCCCCGCTTCGTCTCCCGCGCGCAGGGCATGCATTACGTCACGCCGGACGGACGGCAGATCCTGGATGCCATCGCCGGCCTCTGGTGCGTGAATGCTGGGCATTGCCACCCCAGGATCGTGGAGGCGATCCGCCAGCAGGCCGGGCAGCTCGACTACGCCTCCTCCTTCGGCCTCGGCCATCCGGCCGCCTTCGAATACGCCAACCGGCTGACCGAGATGGCGCCGGAGGGCTTCAACCGCGTCTTCTTCGCCGGCTCGGGCTCCGAGGCGGTGGACACGGCGCTGAAGCTCGCCCTCGCCCACCACGCCATCCGCGGCGAAGGCCAGCGCGTGAAGCTGGTCGGGCGGCAGCGCAGCTATCACGGCGTGGGCTTCGGCGGGCTTTCGGTCGCGGGCATCGGCGCGCAGCGGAAGCATTACGGCCCGCTCCTGCCCGGCACCTCGCACCTGCCGCACACGCATGACCCCGCGCGCAACGCCTTCAGCCGCGGCCGGCCGGAGCATGGCGGCATCGCCTTCGCCGAGGCGCTGGAAGGCATCATCCAGGCGCAGGATCCCTCCACCATCGCCGCGGTGATCGTGGAGCCCGTGGCGGGCTCCACCGGGGTTCTGGTGCCGCCCGTGGGTTACCTGGAGCGGCTGCGCGAGATCTGCGACCGCCACAACCTGCTGCTGATCTTCGATGAGGTGGTGACGGGCTTCGGCCGCCTCGGCGCTCCCTTCGGCAGCCAGGCGCTGGGCGTGATGCCGGACCTCATCTGCTGCGCGAAGGGCATGACCAACGGCGCGGTTCCCATGGGCGGCGTGCTGGTGAACGACCGCGTGGCGGCCGGGCTCATGGCCCAGCCCGAGGGCGTGGCCGAGTTCATGCACGGCTATACCTATTCCGGCCACCCCCTCGCGGCCGCCGCCGCCCTGGCGACGCTGCAGGTCTATCAGGAGGAGGGGCTGTTCCAGCGCGCCGCCGATATCGCCGGCACCTGGGAGGATGCGGTGCACAGCCTGCGCGACGTGCCGGGCGTGACCGACATCCGCAACCTCGGCCTCCTGGCCGCCATCGAGTTCGGCCCGCAGGAGGGCAAGCCCTCCGCTGCGCGCGCCGTCGCGGCGCGCTGCTTCGACAAGGGCGTGCTGATCCGCGCGGCGGGGGATTCGCTGGTGCTCTCGCCGCCGCTCATCGTGTCCACGGACCAGATCAACGAAATCGTGGATACGATCCGCTCGGCCGCCCTTGCGGGGTAGGGCCCTGGCATCTCCCCTGCGGAGAGCGGCGCCTTCCCCCTCGCTGCGCTCCGTATCCGCCCGGTCCGGAGAGGTTGTTCCGGACCGGGGCGTTGAGCCTTCGGGCGCGGGGCCGTCCTGACTTACGGCGTCCGACGGCGCGGAAATAGCTCCCGCGCCGCCCGTTCCTTCGGGGTCTCAGAAGGTCCGGCTGAGATAGACCATGCCACGCGCGTCGCAGATCTTCTGCCCGGCGAAGCACTCCGCCTTGGAGAGGCCGGTGTCGAAGTAGCCGGCGGTGAGGACGAAGTCCGAGAACTTGTAGGACAGGGTGACGTTCCAGTTGGCGAAGTCGGGCGAGCCCCAGCGGGTGTTGTTCTGGATCCACTGGTAGCCGACGCGGCCGGCGAGGGTGAAGTCATAGGGCAGGCTGAGCTCCAGCCCGCCCTCGACGTAGTAGCCGTTGCCGCTTTCGAGCTGGTAGTTGGGTGACCAGTTGAAGGCGCCGAGCACCTTCACGGGCAGCGGCAGGGACGGGATCTCATAGGCCGCCTTCACCGCCAGCTCGTAATACTGCAGGTCATAGAGGCCCGAGCCCGCCGGGTTGCGGTAGCCGGGATAGGTATAGGCGATGCCGCCGAGATCGAGGCTCACCCCCGCCAGGGTGGTGCGCCAGCCGGCCACCGCATCCACCTCCTGGCGCGCATTGGTGCCGAGGAAGGAGACGTTGGAGGCGAAGGCGCCGACATAGAAGCCGGTGGTGTGCTGGATATCGATGCCGCCCTGCACGGCGGGGCGGTTCTGCGTCTGGCTGACGCCGCGGAAGAGGTAGTCGGACGAGATGGTCGGCGTGATTCCGACGGTCAGCCCGGCGCTCTCCAGCTCGAAGGCCTCCGCGCTGCCGGCCGCCAGCGAAAGGCCGCAAAGGATGGTATGCAACCGCATGGCATGATTCCCTTTCAGGCTGGCCGGTTCAGCGCGCGGCGTCGAGCGCGAGGTTGAGGCGCAGCACGTTCACGCGCGCCGCGCCGAGGAAGCCCAGCAGGGGCGCGGTCGTGTTCTCCGCCAGGATGGCGCGCACGCGCTGCTCCGGCAGGCCACGGGCAAGCGCCACGCGGGCGATCTGGCCCGCGGCGTTCTCCGGGCTGATATCGGGATCGAGCCCGGAGCCGGATGCGGTCACGGCATCGGCCGGCACCGGGGCCGGCCCGGCCAGGGCCACGCGTTCCCGCACGGCTTCGACCAGAAGCTGGCTGGAGGGGCCGCGCTGGGAGGCTGCGCTGGCGGCCGCATTGTAGGGCGCGTCCAAGCTCTTGCCGCTGTCCCCGGGATCCGGCGCGGTGGTGGCGGAAGGGCGCCCGTGGAAATAGCGGTCAGTGGCGAAGCTCTGGCCGATGAGCACAGAGCCGATGACGCGCCCGTCCCGCTCGATCAGGGAGCCCCCGGCCTGGCGGGGGGCAAGCGCCCCGGCGAGCTGCGTGAAGCCAGCCGGCACGGCGATGCCGAGGAGAAGGCTGAAGCCGCAGACCAGGGTCGCGGCCGGGCGGATGAAGGACATGGTTCAGGCGATCCCGAGGAGCTGAAGGACGATGTCGATGAGTTTGATGCCGATGAAGGGCGCGACGATCCCGCCCAGCCCGTAGAGGAGCAGGTTCCGCCGCAGCAGAGCGGCGGCACCGGCCGGCCTGTAGCGCACCCCGCGCAGCGCGAGCGGCACCAGCGCCACGATGATCAGCGCGTTGAAGATCACGGCGGAGAGGATGGCACTCTCGGGGCTCACCAGGCGCATGAGGTTCAGTGCCTGGAGTTCCGGATACTGGGTAACGAAGATGGCCGGAAGAATGGCGAAGTACTTGGCCACGTCATTCGCGATCGAGAAGGTGGTCAGCGCGCCGCGCGTGATGAGCAGCTGCTTGCCGATGTCGACAACCTCGATGAGCTTCGTGGGGTCGCTGTCCAGATCCACCATGTTGCCGGCCTCGCGCGCGGCCTGGGTGCCGGTCTGCATCGCCAGCCCGACATCGGCCTGCGCCAGGGCGGGCGCGTCATTCGTGCCGTCGCCCGCCATGGCGACGAGGCGCCCCTCGCCCTGCGCGTCACGGATGTAGCGCAGCTTGTCCTCCGGCGTGGCCTCCGCGATGAAGTCGTCCACCCCGGCCTCGGTCGCGATGGACGCGGCGGTCAGGCGGTTGTCCCCTGTCACCATCACCGTGCGGATGCCCATGCGGCGCAGCGCGGCGAAGCGCTCCCGGATGCCGGGCTTCACGATGTCCTTCAGCTCGATGGCACCGAGCAGGCGGCCATCCTTCGCCACGACCAGCGGCGTGCCGCCCGCGCGGGCGATCCGCTCCACCGCCTCGCGCAGCGCCGGCGGTGCCTCGGCGCCGGTGGCGCGAACAAGGCTGTCCGCGGCACCCTTCCGGTAGCGGCCCGTCGGCAGGTCCAGGCCGGAGATCCGGGTCTGCGCGGTGAAAGGCACCACCTCCGCGCCCGGTGGCAGCGCGGGCGGCGTCAGGCCGTGCCGTTCCCGCACGAAGGCGAGGATGGACCGCCCCTCCGGCGTCTCGTCCGCGAGGGAGGAGAGCACGGCCGCCTCGGCCAGCTCACCCGCCTCGACGCCCGGAGCGGGATGGAGCGCGGCGGCCTGGCGGTTGCCGAGGGTGATCGTGCCGGTCTTGTCCAGCAGCAGCACATCCACGTCCCCGGCCGCCTCGACGGCGCGGCCGCTGGTCGCCATCACGTTGAAGCGTACCAGCCGGTCCATGCCCGCGATGCCGATGGCGGAGAGCAGCCCGCCGATCGTCGTCGGGATCAGCGTCACGAGCAGCGCCGCCAGCACCGGCACGGAGGGCGGCGTGCCGTTCCAGGAGGCGAGGCCCACGACGCTCGCGACGGCGATCAGGAAGATGATCGTCATGCCCGCGAGGAGGATGTCGAGCGCGATCTCGTTCGGCGTCTTCTGGCGCGAGGCACCCTCGACAAGAGAGATCATGCGGTCGATGAAGGTGGAGCCCGGTGCGGCAGTGATCCGCACGACGATCCAGTCGGACACGACCATGGTGCCGCCTGTCACCGCGCTGCGGTCGCCGCCGCTCTCGCGGATCACGGGCGCGCTCTCGCCCGTCACGGCCGCCTCGTTCACGCTGGCGATGCCCTGCACCACCTCCCCATCGGAGGGGATGAGATCGCCGGGCTCCACCAGAACCAGGTCGCCCACCCGCAGCTCGGTCGCGCTGCGCGGCTGCCACAGGGTGCGGTCATCGGGGCGGATCAGCAGCTTCGCCCGCGCCTCCGTGCGCGCCTTGCGCAGGCTTTCCGCCCGGGCGCGTCCGCGCCCCTCCGCCACCGCCTCCGCGAAGGTCGCGAAGAGCACGGTGAACCAGAGCCAGAGGGCAATGCCGGCCTGGAAGGCCCAGGGCTCCCCGCGAAACGCGGCACGGGCGGAGAGGAGGGTGACGAGCACCGAGACAGCCTCGGTCACGAAGATCACGGGGTTCCGCAGCAGCGTCACGGGGTTGAGCTTGCGGAAGGCATCCCCGGCCGCCCGCGGCAGCAGCGCGGGGTCGAGCATGGGAAGCCGCCCGCGCGCGACCGCGCCGGGGCCGGCCTGGGGGCCGCTGGTGGTGTCGAGCATCGTGGTTGGCCTCAGAAGGTCTTGCCGGCGAGCAGGGCGAAGTGCTCGGCGATCGGGCCGAGGGAGAGGGAGGGCAGGAACTGCAGCCCGCCGAGGATCAGGATCACGCCGGCCAGCAGCCCGGCGAAGAGCGGACCATGGGTGGGGAAGGTTCCCGCCCCCTCCGGCGCGCGGGGCTTGGCGGCCAGCGAACCGGCGATGGCCATGACGGGCACCACATAGGCGAAGCGGCCGAGCAGCATGGCGATGCCGAGCGTCACGTTCATCCAGGGGGTGTCGGCGGTCAGGCCACCGAAGGCCGAGCCGTTGTTCCCGGCGGCCGATGTGTAGGCGTAGAGCATCTCGGTCAGCCCGTGCGGCCCCGCGTCCTGGATGGAGGATGCCGCCAGGGGCAGAACCACGGAGACGGCCGTGAAGCCGAGGATGGCGGCGGGCAGGACCAGCACGGCGAGCATCGCCAGCTTGATCTCCCGGGCCTGCACCTTCTTGCCCAGGTATTCCGGCGTCCGCCCCACCATCAGCCCGGCCACGAAGACGGCGAGCAGGGCGAAGACGAGAATGCCGTAGAGGCCCGAGCCCACGCCGCCCGGCAGCACCTCGCCCAGCTGGATGAGGAAGAGGGGCACCATGCCGCCGAGCGGCGTGAAGCTGTCGAACATCGCGTTCACCGCGCCGCAGGAGGCGCCCGTGGTCGTGGCGGTGAAGAGCGCGACGAGCGGCAGGCCGAAGCGGATGTCCTTTCCCTCCATGTTGCCCATGGCGGGATCGACGCCGAGCGCCGTCAGCACCGGGTTGCCCGCGGCCTCGGCGGCATAGATGGCGGCGGTGGCCAGGACGACGAAGCCGAGCATCACCGCGAGCAAGGCGCGCCCCTGGCGGATGTCGCCCACCATGCGCCCGAAGGTGAGGCAGAGAGCGAAGGGAATCACCGCCTGGCCCCAGATCTGCAGCGCCGTCACGAGCGCGTCCGGTCCCTCGAAGGGATGCACCGAATTCACGCCGAAGAAGCCGCCGCCATTCGTGCCCAGATGCTTGATGGCGATCTGGAAGGCCGCCGGGCCAAGGGGGATCACCTGCTCCGCCCCTTCCAGCGTCGTCGCGGTGACGGAACCCGCGAAGGTCTGGGGAATGCCCAGCGCCACGAAGATGGCCCCGAGGATGAGCGCGAGGGGCAGCAGGACATAGAGGGTGATGCGGGTGAAGTCGGCCCAGAAGTTCCCGAGCTCCCGCACCCCGCCACGCGCGAAGGCGCGCGTGACCGCGAGGGCCAGGGCGATGCCCGTGGCGGCCGAGAGGAAGTTCTGCACCGCCAGCCCCGCCATCTGGGAGAGGTAGGAGGCCGCGACCTCCCCCGAATAGGCCTGCCAGTTCGTGTTGGTGACAAAGCTCACGGCCGTGTTGAAGGCCAGCCAGGCGCTCATCCCGGAAACGCCCTGCGGATTCAGCGGCAGCACGCCCTGCAGGCGGAGGATGGCGTAGAGCAGGACGAATCCGGCCGCGTTCACGGCCAGCATGGAAAGGGCATAGCCCTTCCAGTCCTGCCCCCGCGACGGATCGATCCCGCCGGCCCGGTAGAACAGCGTCTCCACCGGGCGCAGCCAGGCCCGGCGGCCTTCCGCCACCGCGGCGATATGACGCCCGAGCGGCACGGCGGCCGCCAGGACGAGCGCGAGCACGAGCGCGATCTGCGCCCAGCCGATGAGGGTCATGGAATCACAGGTCCTCGGGGCGCAGCAGCGCCCATAGAAGGTAGGCGAGTAGTCCGGCGGTCACGGCGCCACCCAGGATCAGCTCGAGCATGGCGTCAGACCCGGTCGCAGCCGACGACATAGGCGGCCATCAGCGCGAAGGCGCCGAGGCCGATGCCGAGGACAAGAACATCGATCATCGTGAGTCCTCCCGCCGGGGATGGCCGGCGATGCGGAGGTCAATGGAAAAGCCGGCGTAAAGAGGCCATTCCGGAGTTGGGGCCACGCCGTAAAAAGCGCATAAACACGGCTGGAATGACGTCGCCACGGGTCCCCCTTTTACGCGCTTTTTATGGGGACCGGGCCGATGAAGGATCGCGTTTTTATGCGGCCCGGATCAACGGACGGCGTGCGGGAAGGAAGGGATGAGACCTGCCGCGATGACGCCGTCGGGCCCTCCCGCACCTTGAGCGCGCGCAACGGAACGGAAGCCGGCCTGCCCGCGCGCCCAAGCCCCGAGGCGCTCCTCGCGCTGGCGAGGCAGGAGGGGCGCGGGCGGCTGAAGGTCTTCCTCGGCGCCGCCCCCGGCGTGGGCAAGACCTACGAGATGCTGACCGAAGCCCGCCGCCGCGCGCTGGGCGGCGCCGATGTGGTGGTCGGGCTGGTGGAAACCCATGGCCGCGCCGAAACCGCCGCCCAGGTCGCGGGGCTGGAGGTCCTGCCCCGTGCGCGCCTGCCCTATCGCGGCCAGGTGCTGGAGGAGTTCGACCTGGACGCGGCGCTCGCACGCCGCCCCGCCATCGTCGTGCTGGACGAGCTGCCGCACAGCAACGCCCCTGGCAGCCGCCACCCCAAGCGCTGGCAGGATGCCGAGGAGCTGCGCGCCGCCGGAATCGAGGTCTGGACGGCGATGAACGTGCAGCACCTCGAGAGCCTGTCGGAGGCGGTGGCGCGGATCACCGGCGTGCGCGTGGCCGAAACCGTGCCCGACCACGTGCTGGCCGGGGCGGATGCGGTCGAGCTCATCGACATCCCGCCGGGCGAGCTGCTGGAGCGGCTGCGCCAGGGCAAGGTGTACCGCCCCGACCAGGCGGCACGGGCGCTGAAGGGCTTCTTCCGCGAGGGCAACCTTGCCGCCCTGCGCGAGATGGCCCTGCGGCGCACGGCGGAACGCGTGGATGCGGACGTCACCGGCTATATGCGCGCGAATGCCATCGCCGGCCCCTGGCCGGCGGGGGAACGGGTGATGGTGCTCGTGGGCGGAGATCCCTCCGCCGAGGTGGTGGTGCACCATGCGCGCCGCATCGCCGACGCGCTGCGCGCCCCGCTGGTGGCGCTGCATGTGGAACAGCCGGCGAAGCCGGGCGGCGATCCCGGTCCCGCCCTCCGCCTTGCGGAATCCCTCGGCGCCGAGACGGAAACGGTGGTGGAGACCGACCTGCCCCGGGCCATCCTGGGCACGGCGCGGGCCCGCAACGCCACGCATCTCGTCATCGGCCGCGGGCGCCCGCAGCTCTGGCGCCGGCTGGCCGGGCGCACCCTCTCGGCCGTGCTGCTGCGGCGGGCGGGCGACTTCACCCTGCACCTGGTCCCGAGCCCCGCCTCCGCCGGGCGCGGGCCCGCCCTTCCCGAGCGCCGCCCCTTCCCGGCCTGGCTCGGCTGGGCAAGCGTCCCGGGCCTCGTGCTATGCGCGACCGCCATCGGCCTGGCGCTGGATGCGCGCGTGACCGAGGGGTCGCTGGGGATGGTGTATCTGGCGGCGACCGTCGCGGCGGCCGTCGCCTTCGGCCCCGCTCATGGCCTGGCGACGGCGGTGCTCTCCTTCCTGTCCTGGAACTACCTCTTCATCGAGCCCCGCTACACCCTGACCATCGACGGGCCGCAGGAGGTTCTGGGCGCCATCGTCTTCGGCCTCGTCGCCCTGCTGCTCGCCGGCACGGCCGGGCGGCTGGGCCGGACCGTTCGCAGTGCCCAGGCGCGCGTCTTCGGCCTGCGGCGGCTGGTGGAGTTCAGCCGCCGCCTCGGCGCGCCGATGGACCGCGCCGCCCTGCTCAGCCTCATCGCCGAGGAGGCCGAACGGGTCGCCGGATGCCCCTGCTGCGTGCTCATGCCCCTCTCGGGCGAGGAACTGCCCGGGCTGGGCCTGCCGCGCGGGCGGCGGCCGGACGACACGGAGCTGATCATCCGGGCCGCGGCCCCGCCCACCGCCGAACCGGACGACGCCTCCATGGCCGCCGCCCGCTGGTCCTACGCCAAGGGCCGCGCGACAGGCTGGGGCACGGACACGCTGCCCGCCCTTCCCTGGCGCTTCCAGCCGCTGCCGACGGCGCAGGGCGCCGCGGGAACGGTCGGCATCCGCTTCGCCGACCGGCCGGAGCCGCTCGACCCCGAGCGGCAGCGCGCGCTGGACGCCCTGCTGGACCAGGCGGCGATCGCGCTCGAGCGGGCGGAGCTGATGGAGGAGCGCGCGCGGGGCGCCGTCCGGGCTGAGGCGGACGCGCTCAGGACGACCCTCCTCACCTCCCTGGGTCATGACCTGCGCACGCCGCTCACCGGTATCCGGGGATCGCTGGAGACGCTCCGCACGATGGGGGAAGCGCTTCCGCCCGAGGCAAGGGCGGACCTCATCCTCGCCGCCGAGGAGGAGACGGCACGCCTCAGCCGCTTCGTGTCGAACATCCTCGACATGGTGCGGCTCGAAAGCGGCCAGGTTACCCTGCGGCGCGAGGCGGTGGACCTGCCCTCCGCCCTGGAGGACGCCGTGGAGCGGGCGGAACATGCCGGCGGGCGCGAGGTGGAGCGGCGGATCGAACCGCACCTGCCGGTCCCGGCCCTGGACCCCGTGCTGCTCGCCCAGATCCTCGCCAACCTGCTCGACAACGCGCTCAAATTCTCGGGGCCGGAAGGCAAGGTCACCCTGGCCGCGCGGCGCGACGGGGCGAATGTCCTGATCTCGGTCGAGGATGACGGGCCGGGGATCCCGCGTGAGGAGCTGGCTCGGATCTTCGACCCCTTCTTCCGTGCCTCCCGCACAGACCGGATCGTGGCCGGCAGCGGCCTCGGCCTGGCCATCGCGCGCGGCCTCGCCCTCGCCATGGGCGGGCAGATCACGGCCGAAAGCCCCATCCGCGAGGAACGGGGCACACGCATCACGGTCCGGTTCTCCGCATGAGCAGCTCCCTTCCCAGCCTCTCCCCGCCCCGCATCCTGGTGATCGATGACGAGCCCCAGATCCACCGCTTCCTGAGGCCTGCCCTCGCCGCCTCCGGCTATGAGCCGATGCAGGCGGAGAGCGCCATGGCGGGCCTGCAGGTCGCGGCGACGCACGCCCCCTCGGCGGTGCTGCTCGACCTCGGCCTGCCCGACCTCGACGGGCAGGAGGTGATCCCGCGCCTCCGCGCCTTCACCGCGGTGCCGATCATCGTGCTCTCGGCGCGCGATGGCGAGATGGCCAAGGTGGCGGCGCTGGATGCCGGCGCGGACGACTTCGTCGAGAAGCCCTTCGCCCTGTCCGAGCTGCTGGCCCGCCTGAGGGCGGCCCTGCGCCGCGCCGCCGCCTCCACGGGGCAGGAGGCGCCGGCCGCCCTGGTGCGGATCGGCCCGCTGGAGATGGACCTGGCCAGCCGGACGGCGACGGTGGCGGGCGCGCCGCTGAAGCTCACGCCGCGCGAATGGAACCTGCTCGCGGCGCTGGCCCGCGGGGGAACCGGGCGGGTGGTGACGCAAAGGCAGCTTCTCTCGGCCGTCTGGGGGCCGGGCCATGCCGAGAGCCCGCAATACCTGCGCGTCTATATCGGCCATCTCCGCCAGAAGCTCGGCGAGGCCGCCACGCTGATCCGGACGGAGCCGGGCGTCGGCTACAGGCTTGGCCCTGCCGAGTGAAGGCGGGAGACTCCGGCGATCCGCACAGCGGCCGCCGGCGATCAGGCTCCTCCGCCCGCCCGGGCCCACCGGCGCGGGTGAAGGGGGAGCACCGCTCCCCCTTCAGGCCCATCCCCGTGTCTAGGCCGGCAGGAGCTCCCGGCTCCGCAGCAGCGGCGCGATGCTGGGCTTGCGCCCGCGGAACGCGACATAGAGTTCCATCGGATCCCGCGTGTCCCCCGCGCTCAGCAGGGCGCGGAGGCGGGCGGCGGTGGCGGGGTCGAAGGGGTCCTGCGCCTCGGTGAAGGCGTCGTAGCCATCGGCGTCCAGCACCTCGGCCCAGAGATAGGAGTAGTAGCCCGCCGCATAGCCGCTGCCGGCGAACAGGTGCTGGAAATGCGCGGGGCGGTGGCGGATGCCGATCTCGCGCGGCATGCCGATGCGCTGCAGGAACTCCGCCTCGAAACGGTCGATCTCGATCGACCCGGGCGCGGGGTGGCTGTGCAGCGCCATGTCGAGCAGCGCGGCGGCGGCGTATTCCACCGTGGCGAAGCCCTGGTTGAAGCCGCGCGCCGCGAGCAGCCGCGCGATCACCGCATCCGGCACGGGTTCGCCGGTTTCGTGGTGCAGGGCATAGCGGCGCAGGGTCTCCGGCACGGCCAGCCAGTGCTCGTAGATCTGCGAGGGCAGTTCCACGAAGTCCCGCCGCACGGAGGTGCCGGACTGGCTGGGATAGCGCACCTGGCTCAACAGCCCGTGCAGCGCATGGCCGAATTCGTGGAACAGCGTCTCCGCATCGTCGAAGCTCAGCAGGGTGGGCTCGGACTTCGCGAAGTTGTTGTTGTTCACGATGATGGGTGAGACGGGCGCGTCGAGGTTCTCCTGGTCCCGGTAGCTGCTCATCCAGGCGCCGGACCGCTTGTCCGCGCGGGCATAGGGATCGGCCAGGAAGACCCCGACATGGCCCGAGGCATCCCGCACCTCATAGGCCCGGACATCGGGATGATAGACCGGCGCATCGGGGATGGGCGTGAAGGTGAGGCCGAAGAGCCGCGTCGCGGTGTCGAAGGCGGCCTGCTGGATGTTCTCCAGCAGGAAGTAGGGCTTCAGCTCGGCTTCATCGAGGTCGTAATCGGCGCGCCGCACCTTCTCCGCCAGATAGCGCCAGTCCCAGGGCTCGAGCGGGCCCTCGAAGCTCTCCTGCCGCGCCACGGCCAGCAGCCGGTCGCGCTCGGCGGCCGCCTTGCGCCTGGCGGGTTCCCAAACCTGGGAGAGCAGCTCCTCCGCCGCCTCGGGCGTGCCGGCCATGGTGTCGGCCAGGCGGAACACGGCGAAGGAGGGGTAGCCCAGCAGCCCTGCCCTCTCGGCACGCAGGGCCAGGATCTCGGGGATCAGCGGGCGGTTGTCATGCTCGCCGGGATGGGTGCCGCGGGCGATCCAGGCCTTGTAGGCCCGCTCCCGCAGGTCCCGCCGGTTGGAGAAGGTGAGGAAGGGTTCGATCAGCGAACGGGAGAGGGTGACGACGAAGCCCGGGATGCCGCGTTCCGTCGCGGCCCCCTCCATCCCCTCGCGCAGGAAGCCCGGCAGCCCGTCCAGGTCGGACGCTTCCAGCGCCATGGACCAGACCTTCTCGTCATGCACGACATTCTGGCCGAAGCGCGTGTGCAGCAGGGCGAGGCGTTCGGAGATCTCGGTCATCCGCGCCTTGGCGGCGGCATCCAGCGCCGCGCCGCTGCGGATGAAGCCGAGATGGGTGCGGTCCAGCACGCGCAACTGGTCCTCGGCCAGCCCGAGTTCGCCGCGCCGGCGATGCAGCGCATCCACCCGGGCGAAGACGGCGGGATCGAGCGAGACCCGCATGCCATGCTGCGCGAGCCGGGGCGACATCTCGCGGTCCAGTTCCTCCAGCGCCGTGCCGCCGAAGCTGAAGACGAGGTTGGAGAAGAGGTTGACCACCCGGCTCAGCGCGCGGCCGCTGCGCTGCAGGGCCTCGATGGTGTTGGCGAAGCCCGGCTCCGCGGGATCGGCGCCGATGGCGGCGATCTCCTCCAGATGCTCCGCCATGGCGGCCTCGAAGGCCGGCGGGAAGTGCTCCGGCAGGATCCGGTCGAAGGGCGGGATGCCGAAGGGGGTTGTCCAGGGCACCAGGAGAGGGTTGGGCGCGGTCATGCGGCCATACGCGGCCGAAGCCGGCGCGTGGTCAAGTCACGCCCGGGCGGCCGCTTCGGGGATCCACACCCGTCCGTCGAAGAGCCGCCGGGCCGTGCGGTAGAAGGAGCCGGAGCGCGCCACCCAGGCCCCGTGCTCACGCACCACCTCCGCCCCCACGGTCAGCACGCCCGAAGGCATGCCAAGCCGCACCGGCCCCTCGGCCGCGGCGGGGGACAGCGCCTCGGCCACCACCGTGCCCGCGATGCGCGCGGCGATGGCGGTGCAGAGCGAGCCGGTGAGCGGCAGCGCGCGGTGCGGCTGCCCGTTTGAGATGAAGCGCGCCGCCAGGTCCATGGCGCCGGCCTGGATCCGCTCGCCCGAAAGGGTGGCCGCATCGGCGGCGGGGCTGATAAGGGCGATGTAGGGCACGCTGCTGATCCGGCGCGCCGCCGCCTCATCGGGCGCGATCCCCATCCGGAGGGAGGCCTGGACCCGGATCTCGCCGAGGAGGCGCAGGATGTCCGGCCGCGCCTCCAGCGCCTCCGGAAGTTCCGTGCCGGAGAGGCCGATGTCGCGGGCGCGGATGAAGGCGGCGGCATTCGCCGCATCGACCAGCGAGGCCTCGATGGGGCCGAAGCCCGGCACCTCCAGCCGGTCGATCACCGCTCCGCTGGGCAGCAGCCGCCCCGTGGTGGCGCCGCCGGGTTGGAGGAAGTCCAGCCGCACCGGCGCGCCGGTGCCCGCGACGCCGGGGATGGCGAGGTCTCCGTCATACCGCGCCCGCCCCTCCTCCACCGGAAAGGTGCCGTGGATGATCTTGCCGGTGTTGGTGTTGTGGATGCGGACGGTGGCGCTCTCGCCCTCCGCGCGCACCAGCCCCTCATCCACGGCGAAGGGGCCGACGGCGGAGCTCATGTTCCCGCAATTGCCCCGGTAATCCACCCGCGCCTCGCGGATCAGGACCTGGCCGAAGGTGTAGTCCACATCCGCATCCGGCCGCGTGGAGGGCGCCAGCACGCAGACCTTGGAAAGGGAGGAGACGCCGCCCCCCATGCCGTCCAGCTGCCGCCCGAACGGGTCCGGCGTGCCCATGGCGGCGGTGAAGATGGGGTCCCAGGCCGCGCGGTCCGCCGGAAGGTCCCGCGCATGGAACAGGATGGCCTTGCTGGTGCCGCCGCGCATGAAGACGGCGGGCAGGGCGCGCTGGGGCATGGGTTTCCTCCTCCGCCCAGCCTAGCGGAAGAGGATGCCGAGGATCAGGGGGCCAATCAGCAGGCCCGTCAGGCGGTGGGCGCGGGCGGCAGGGTGGCTTCGAGCAGGGCGGCGCCGGTGCGCTCCAGCGCATTCCCGGCCTCTTCCGGCCCGAGATAGGCAGCGGCGGCGAAGGCCCCCTCGACGAGCATGAGCAGCGCGTCGCCCAGCATCTCCGGGTCCGCCGCCCCCGCCTCGGCCGAGACGCGGCGCAGATCGTCCCGCATCTTCCGCTTGTAGGAATCGGCCACCTTGCGGGCGGGGTGCTCGGGATCGGGAAATTCGGCAATGGCCAGGCCGAGGGCGCAGCCCCGGAAGCCCGGCTGGCGCAGCTCGCCGACGGCGGCCGCGAGATAGGCGCCCGGGCGCTCACGCGGCGGCAGGGCCGAGCCGATGGCCTTCTCGTACCAGCAATCCTCCTCCCGGCAGTCGTCGCGGAGTATCTCGGCGATCAACTCGTCCTTGGAGGGGAAGGCACGGTAGAGGCTGATCTTGGTGGTGCCGGCCACCCGGCACAGCTCCTCCACCCCCGTGGCACGGATGCCCTGTTTGTAGAACAGGTCCCTCGCCACCTCCCGCAGTCGCTCCGCCGCGGATCGGCGTGGCTGGGTCTTGGTGGCGTCTGTCACGGTCTCTCTCCTGTTTCACGGAACGTAAAGCAGCGTCCGCGGGGTCTTGCAATGTTACTGACCGGTTCGTATCAATGCGTACGAACCGGTCGGTATCATCCGACCCCCGGAGATTGGCCATGCCGCCCGCCTTCCGCAAGAGCCTTATTCCCCTCGCCATCGCCAGCACCCTGGCGATCACCCTTCCCTCCGTGCCCCTCTCCGCCCAGCCCGCCCCGCCCACCGTTACCGTGGCCGAGCCGCTGCGCCGGAACATCACGGAATGGGAGGAGCATGTCGCCCGGCTGGAGCCCTCCGCCCGCGTGGAGCTGCGCCCCCGGGTCTCCGGCCAGGTGGAGAAGGTGCATTTCCGCGATGGGCAGGTCGTCCGCGCGGGTGACCTGCTCTTCACCATCGACCGCCAGCCCTTCGACATCGCGGTGGAAAGCGCCCGGGCCGAGGTGACGCGGGCCGAGGCCCGCCTTGAGCTGGCCCGGCAGGAGATCGACCGCACCTCCTCCCTTGTGCGGGACCGCTACGCCCCCCAGGCCCAGCTCGACACCCGCCGCGCCGCCCAGCGGGACGCCGAGGCCGGGCTGGCCGATGCCCGGGCGAAGCTGCGCCAGGCCGAGTTGGAGCGGAGCTGGACCGAGGTCCGCGCCCCGCAATCCGGCCGCGTCTCCGACCGGCGGGTGGATGCCGGCAACCTCGTCCAGGCCAGCACCACGCTGCTGACCACCATCCTGGCCCTGGACCCGATCTATGCCAGCTTCGACATGAGCGAGGCCGACCTCCTCCGCCTCTCCCGCCGCGGCGGCTCCCGCCCCGGGGATGACGCGGAGAATGCCGTGCGCCTGCGCCTGGCCGACGAGGCGGAATGGAACCGCCAGGGACGGCTGGACTTCCTGGACACGGCGCTGGACGCCCGTTCCGGCACCATCCGCGCCCGCGCCACCCTGCCCAATGCCGATCTCTTCCTCACCCCCGGTACCTTCGCCCGCCTGCGCCTGCGCGCCGGGGAGGGGGAGGTGCTGATGGTGCCGGACGCCGCCATCGCCGCCGACCAGGCCGCGCGGGTGGTGATGACGGTGGCGGCCGACGGCACGGTGGTGGCCAAGCCGGTGGCCCTCGGCCCCGTGGTGGATGGCCTGCGCGTCGTGCGCGGCGGGCTTTCGCCGGAGGACCAGGTGATCGTCGCCGGGCTGCATCTCGCCCGCCCCGGTACGCGGGTGACGGCGGAGGTGAAGCCCCTCGCCCCCGCCCGCCTCGCGAATGCGCGCTGAGGAACCGCCGCCATGCGCTTCGCCCAGTTCTTCATCTCGCGGCCGGTCTTCGCCTCGGTCATCTCCATCGCCATCGTGCTGATCGGCGTCATCGCCGGGCTGCGCCTGCCGATCAGCGAATACCCTGAGATCGCGCCGCCCACCGTCACCATCGCCGCCACCTATCCCGGCGCCTCCGCGGCGGTCATCGCGGAGACCGTCGCCTCCCCCATCGAGCAGGAGATCAACGGCGTGGAGGGGATGCTCTACATCTCCTCCCAGGCGACCGGCGACGGGCGGCTGAGCGTGAACGTCGTCTTCCGCCAGGGCGTGGATGTGGACCAGGCCCAGGTGCTGGTGCAGAACCGCATGGCCGTGGCGGAAGCCCGCCTGCCGGAGGAGGTGCGGCGGCTGGGCATCACGGTCCGCAAGGCCTCGCCGGACATCATGATGGTGATCCACTTCACCTCGCCGGACGGCTCGCGGGACGAGCAGTACATCTCCAACTACGTCATGCTGAACGTGAAGGACCGGATCGCCCGGCTGGATGGCGTGGGCGACGTCCAGGTCTTCGGCGCGCGCGACTACGCGATGCGGATCTGGCTGGACCCCGCCCGCATCGCCGCCCGCGGCCTGACCCCCGGCCAGGTGGTGGAGGCGCTGCGCCGCGCGAATGTGCAGGTGGCCGCCGGCGGCCTGAACCACCCGCCCACCAGCGCCTCGGACGGCGCCTTCCAGCTGAATATCCAGGCCCTCGGCCGGCTGCGCAGCGTGGAGGAGTTCTCCGACATCGTCGTGGCCACCGGCGAGGGCGGCGCGCCGCTGCGCCTGCGCGACGTGGCGCGGGTGGAGCTGGGTGCGCAGGACTACACGCTCAGCGCCTATCTGGATGCCGACAAGGCCGTGGCCATGCCGGTTTTCCAGCGCCCCGGCTCCAACGCGCTGGCCACCGCCGCCGCGCTGCGCGCCACGCTGGAGGAGCTGAAGAGCAGCTTCCCGCCGGGCCTCACCTATCACGCGGTCTATGACACCACACGCTTCATCGAGCAGTCGATGGAGGCGGTGGTGCACACCTTCATCGAGGCCATCATCCTCGTCGTGCTGGTGGTGATCCTGTTCCTGCAATCCTGGCGGGCCTCCATCATCCCGCTGGCGGCCATCCCGGTCTCCATCATCGGCACGCTGGCCTTCATGGCGGCGCTCGGCATCTCGCTGAACAACCTGTCCATGTTCGGCCTCATCCTGGCCATCGGCATCGTGGTGGACGACGCCATCGTGGTGGTGGAGAACGTGGAGCGCCACATGGCGGAGGGGATGGACCCCGTGGCGGCCACGCGGCGCACCATGGACGAGGTGGGCTTCGCCCTCATCGCCATCGCCCTCGTGCTCTGCGCGGTCTTCGTGCCCACCGCCTTCATCGAGGGCCTGTCCGGCGCCTTCTACCGGCAGTTCGCGGTGACGATCGCGGTGGCGACGCTGCTTTCCGCGCTGGTGTCCCTCACCCTCTCCCCGGCCCTGGCGGCGCTGCTGCTGCGGCCGCACGGGCATGGGCATGCGAAGCCCAAGGGCTGGCGCGCCTGGCTCGGGGCGCCCTTCGGCCTGTTCTTCCGTGGCTTCAACTGGCTCTTCGACCGCCTCTCCATCGGCTATGGCGCCCTCACCCGCCGGCTGGTGCGGCTTTCCGCCCTGCTGCTCATCCTCTTCGCCGGTTTGCTCGCCCTCACGGGGCAGACGGTGATGAGCACGCCCACCGGGCTCATCCCGCCGCTGGACCGCGGCTATCTCATCGCCGCCTTCCAGCTGCCGCCCGGCGCCTCCCAGGCGCGCACGGATGCGGTGATCCGCCAGGCGACGCGGGACGTGCTGGAGGTTCCGGGCGTGGCCAATTCCATCGCCTTCACGGGCTTCGACGGCGCCACCTTTACCAACGCGCCCAATTCCGGCGTGATCTTCGTGAACCTCAAATCCTTCGAGGAGCGCGCGGCGGCGCATCTGACCTTCGCCGGCATCACCCGGGCGGTGCAGGGCCGGCTGATGCAGCAGCGGGACGCGCTGGCCCTGGTCATCCCGCCCCCCTCGGTGCCCGGCATCGGCACGGGCGGCGGCTTCAAGCTCTATATCCAGGACCGTGGCGACCGGGGCGCGCGGGCGCTGGAGGAGGTGACGAACCGCGTCGTGGCGGCCGCCAACCAGCGCCCCGAGATCGCCATGGCCTTCACCCTGTTCAACACCAAGACCCCCACGCTGCGGGCCGAGGTGGACCGGACGAAGGCCGAGATGCTGGGGGTCCCCCTCTCCCGCGTCTCGGAGGCGCTCTCGACCTATCTCGGCTCCACCTTCGTCAACGACTTCAACATCCTCGGCCGCACCTACCGCGTGACGGCCCAGGCGGAGGAGACGCAGCGCCTGACGCCGCGCGACGTGGCGCTGCTGCGCACGCGGAACGATGACGGGGCCATGGTGCCGCTGGGTGCCCTGGCCACGCTGGAGGAGGACAGCGCGGCCTATCGCGTGCCCCGCTACAACCTCTTCCCCGCCGCCGAGGTGCAGGGCGCGGCGCGGCCGGGCGTCTCCACCGGCCAGGCCATCGCCGCGATGGATGCCCTGCTGCGCGAGCAGCTTCCCCCTGGCTTCGGCTTCGAATGGACGGAGATCGCGCTGCAGGAGACGACCCAGGGCAACACCGCCCCGATCGCCTTCGGCCTGGCCGTGGTCTTCGTCATCCTGCTGCTGGCGGCGCTGTATGAAAGCTGGCTGCTGCCGCTGGCCGTGGTGCTGATCGCGCCGATGTCCGCCCTGGCCGCGCTGGCCGGGGTGGTGTGGCGCGGGCTGGACAACAACGTGCTGGTGCAGGTGGGGCTGGTGGTTCTGATCGGGCTCGCGGCGAAGAACGCCATCCTGATCGTGGAATTCGCCCGCCACGCCGAGGCCGAGGGGATGACGCGCTGGCAGGCCGCCGAGGCCGCGGCCCGCACCCGGCTGCGGCCCATCCTCATGACCTCGCTCGCCTTCATCCTTGGCGTGCTGCCGCTGGCGGTCGCCACCGGCGCGGGGGCGGAGATGCGGCAGAGCCTGGGGACGGCGGTCTTCGCCGGCATGCTGGGGGTGACGGTCTTCGGCCTGATCTTCACGCCGGTGTTCTACGTGGTGGCGCGCGCCATGGCCCGGCGGGAAGGGGCCGGCGGCCCGGCGGCGGCTCACCCGCCCCTCGCGGCTACGGAGGGGTGACCGCCGTGGCAGGATCGTGCCAAGGGCGCCGGATCGGCTACGCTTCCGGCCGAGCGATTGGACACATCCCTTGGACCTGACGCAGATCCGCTACTTCCTGGCCCTGGCGCGGGAGCTGAACTTCACCCGCGCCGCCGAGGCCTCGAACGTGACGCAGCCCGCCCTGACCCGTGCCATCCAGCGGCTGGAGGACGAGTTGGGCGGGCCGCTGATCCTGCGGGAACGCTCGCTGACCCAGCTGACGGAGCTGGGCCGGACCATGCTGCCGCTGTTGCAGGCCACGGCCGATGCGGCGGAGGCGGTGAAGATGCGCGCCGCCGACCACCGGCGCGGGGTGGACGAGGCGCCGCTGCGGATCGGCATCACCGATGCCGTGCAGGCGACCGGCCTTCCGCGCGTGCTGCGGGAGGTGGCCGGCCGCGTGACCGAGCTGCGCCTCACCCTGCGCCGGGGCGCCGCGCCGGCCCTCGCCGAAGCCCTGCTGGCCGGCGAGCTGGACGCCGCCCTGCTGCCCGGGATCGACCCCCTGCCCGAACGGCTGAACCGCTGGCCGCTCTGGTCCGAGGGCATCATCGTGCTGCTGCCGGAGGAGCATGAGCTGGCCGCCCAGGACAGCATCCCGGCCTCCAGCCTCGATGGCCGGAGCCTGGTGCTGCCGGACCCGGCGAGCCCGGTGGCCGCCGTGATCGCGCGGCTGGAACGGGAGCACGGCATCCAGCCGCTGCTGCATCATGCGGCGGGCGGGCAGGACGAAGCCGGGCTGCTGGTTGCCGCCGGGCTCGGGCTCGGGCTAGGCCCGGCCGGCACGGCCCTGCCGGGCGGGGTGGTGGCGCGGCCGCTGGCGGAGCCGGAGCTGACGCATCCGGTGGTGCTGAGCACCGCGGCGGGGCGGCCGATGAACCGCGCGGTGAGCGCCTTCGTGAAGCTCGTCCGCGCGGTGCGCTGGCAGGACGGGCAGGTCGCCGTGGCCGGGGCCTAATCCAGCGTCATCCCGTCCAGCACCTTGCGCCAGCGGGCGGCCTCGGCCGCCACCATGGCATCAAAACCCGCCGCCCCGCCTGGCATCGGAACGGTACCCTGGGCCGCCAGCTTCGCCTGCAATTCCGGCAAGGCCATCGCGCGGGTAAAGGCGCTTTCCAGCACGGCACGGACCGGTTCCGGCGTGGCGCGCGGCACGAGGATGCCGGCGGCGGAGCCGTTCACCAATTCGGGCATGCCGGCCTCGGCCGCGCTGGGCAGGGCGGGCAGCAGCGCCAGGCGCTCCGGCGCGGCCGCCACCAGGCCGCGCAGCGTGCCGGCGCGGATATGCTCGACCACCACGGGCGTCGCCTCGGCCGTCGCGGCCACCTCGCCGCTCAGCACGGCCTGCACGCCGGCCGCGCCGGAGCGGTAATGCACCGCCATCAGCTCCACCCCGCCGAGGGATTGCAGCAGCGCCAGGGTCTGGTGCGGCGAGCTTCCCGCCCCGGCGGTGCTCCAGCCCAGCTTGCCCGGCTCGGCCCGGGCCATGGCGAGGAACTCGCGCAGCCCCGCCCCTTCCGGCAGCAGGTTCGGGCGGACCACCAGCACATGCGGCGTGTTCGCCAGCGGCGCGACGGTGGCGAAGTCCTTCGCCGGGTCGAAGGGAAGGCGGCGGTAGAGGATGGGGTTCACCGCCAGCATCCCGATGCTGGAGAAGAGCACCGTATGCCCATCCGGCTGGGCGCGCGCCGCAGCCTCCGCCGCGATGTTGCCGCCGGCCCCCGTGCGGTTCTCCACAACGATCGGCTGGCCCAGGATCGGCCCCGCCGCCTCCGCCACGAGGCGCGCGACGAGGTCGCTGATTCCACCCGCGCCGAAGGGCACGATCATCCGCACGGGGCGCGAGGGGAAGGACTGCGCCGAAGCCTGCGTGCGGGGCAGCGCCGCCAGCAGCGGCGCCGCAAGAAGGCCGCGACGCCTCACCGCGCGGCCCTCCGGATGCGGAGCATCATGCTGTCGAAGGAGTAGTCCGCCACCTGGTGGTAACCGAAGGAGCGGTCGCGGAAGGCCACCTGGCTTTCCAGCAGTTCCTTGAAGCGCGGGGACTGGGCCGAAAGCTCCGTGAAGACCTCCTGCGTCGTGCGGTAGAAGGCGTCCAGCACCTCGTTCGGGAAGGCGCGCAGCTGCGTGCCGCCGGCGACGAGGCGGTACATCGCCTCCACGTTCTTCCAGTCGTATTGCGCGAGCATCCATTGCGTGGCGGCGCCGGAGGCCGCCTCCAGGGCCGCCTTGTAGGCCTTCGGCAGCTCGTTCCAGCGGTCCAGGTTCACGAAGGCATGGAAGACCGCACCGCCTTCGCCCCAGCCGGGGTAGTAGTAGTACCGGGCCACCTTGTCGAAGCCGAGCTTCGAGTCGTCATAGGGGCCGATATACTCGACACCGTCGATCGTGCCGCGCTCCAGCGCCGGGTAGATGTCGCCGGGCGCGATCTGCTGGGGCACCACGCCCATCCGGGACATGACGTTGCCGGCCAGCCCCGCCACGCGGAACTTGAGCCCGTTCAGATCCGCGACCGTGCGGATCTCCTTGCGGAACCAGCCGCCCATCTGGTTGCCGGTGTTGCCCAGCGGCAGCCCGTAGACGTTGTACTCCTTCAGCAGCCTGTTCAGCATGTCGTTGCCGCCGCCGTGATACATCCAGGCGGCCTGCTGGCGCGGGTTCAGCATGAAGGGCACGGTGGTGGTGAAGGCGAAGGCCGGGTCCTTGCCGGTGAAGAACAGCCCGCCCGTATGCGCCATCTCCACGCTGTTCTGCGTCACCGCATCCAGCGCCTGCAGCCCCGGCACGATCTCCCCGGCGGCGAAGGGCGTGATGCGGAAGCGGCCATCCGTCATCTCGGAGACGAGGCGGGCGAAGTACTCGCCGGTGGAATAGGTGACGTCGAGGACCTTGGTGAAGGAACTGGTCATCCGCCAGCGGATCTCGGGCGCCGATTGCGCGAGGGCCGGGGCGGCGAGGGTTGGCAGGGCGAGGGCGGGGGCCGCGGTCCCGGCGGCCATGAGGTGGCGACGACGCATCGGGGTGTCTCCTGGCTGGTCCGGGCACAGGGTTTGCAACCGCGATGCCAATCCTGTTGCCCAGGAATCCACCGGGCAACAGGGCGGGATCCTTGCCGGAAGCGCGGCTTTGGGTCAGATTTGGCGGAAATGGGCAACAAGTTGCCCAAAACTGGAGCAGAACGAATGAGCGCCTCCATCGGCTGGCACGGCATGGTGACCCACCTGCACATCACCCCCCGCGCCTTCCTGCCCATGCAGCCGCAGGAAGCGATCGAGCTCGTGGCCGGGGAGGGCATCGTCGGGGACCGCTACCGCATCGGGACCGAGACGGGCTTCTATTCCGAGAAGCCGGAGGAGGGCCGGCAGGTCACCCTGTTCGAGGCCGAGGTGCTCGACGCCATCCTGCGCGACTACAAGATGGAGATCCTGCCGGAGGAGCACCGCCGCAACGTCACCACCTCAGGCGTGCCGCTGAACCATCTGGTGGGCCAGCGCTTCCGCCTCGGGAACTGCGTGGTGGAGGCGACGCGGCTTTCCATCCCCTGCCGCCATATCGAGGAGATCCTGGGCAAGCCGGTCTTCGACCCGCTGGTCCATCGCTCCGGCCTGAACTGCAAGATCCTGGAGGGCGGGACGCTGCGCGTGGGCGACCCGATCCGGCCGCTCTAGACCCTTCCATGGCCCGGCATATCGAGCTGCGCGTGGCCGAGGCCCGCCCCGCGGGCCCCGGCATCCTGCGCGTGACGCTGCGCGACCCGGATGGCTGGCCGCTGCCGCGCGTGCGGCCGGGCGCGCATCTGGACCTGCATGTGCCGGGGCTGGGCCCGCGCGCCTACAGCCTCTGCGGCGACCCCGCCGTGCAGGATGCCTGGACCGTGGCGGTGAAGCGCGAGGCGGAATCGCGCGGCGGCAGCGCCTGGGTGCATGGGCTGCGGCCGGGCGATGCCGTGGCCGCCTCCATGCCCCGCTGCACCTTCCCCCTCGCCGAGGGGGCGGGGCGGCATGTGATGCTCGCGGGCGGCATCGGCGTCACCCCCTTCCTGGCCATGGCGCCGGTGCTGGAACGGGCGGGGGTGGACTGGACCCTGCATGTGCTGCATCGCGGCGCCCTGCCCTGCCCCGAGGACCTGGCCCCCTGGCTTGAATCCGGCCGCGCCGTCGCGCATGACACGGCGGTGACGCCCCGCCCCGCCTTCGAAGCCCTTCTGGGGGTCTACCAGCCCGGCCTCCAGGCCTATTGCTGCGGCCCGGGCGCGATGATCGAGGCGTTCGAGGCCAGCACGACGGCCTGGCCCTCCGGCACGGCCAGGGCGGAGCATTTTGTCCCGCCCGTCCTGCCGCCGGACCCCTCCGCACGCGCCTATACCCTCAGCCTCGCCTCCAGCGGCGCCTCCGCCGAGGTGCCGGCCGGCGGCAGCATGCTGGTCGCGCTGCGCGCCATGGGCGCCAAGGTCGATGCCTCCTGCGAGGGCGGGATCTGCGGCGCCTGCAAGATCCGCTGGCTGGAGGGCGACCCCATCCACCGGGATCGCGTGCTGACCCCGCAGGAGCGGGAGACGCATCTGATGGCCTGCGTCGCCGGCTGCGCCTCGGAGAGGCTGGTTCTCGACGCATGAGCGCCGCCACCGCCCGGAAACCTGCCGCGGAGCGGGACGCCGCCCGCACCGCCGAGCTGGGCGCGCGGCTGCGCGTGCTGCGCCAGTCCCGCGAGATGACACTGGATGCGCTGGCCGAGGCCACCGGGCTCGACAAGGGCTACCTCTCCCGGCTGGAACGGGGGATGAAGAACCCCTCCATCGCCACGGTCCTGCGCCTGTCCGAGGCGCTGGAGGTCCCGGTGGCGGAGCTGTTCGGCGAACGCCTGGCCGAGCATGCCGTGCGCGTGACCCGCGCGCGGGACCGGCTCTCGGTGTCCCCCGCCGGGGACAGCGCCCATGGGATCGAGGCGCTGAGCCGGGACGGCGCGGCGCTGGAGGCCTTTGTCCTGCACCCCGCCGCCGAGTTCAGCGCCGATGGCCATGCCGAGCATGCCGGGGAGGAGCTGTTCTTCGTGCTGCGGGGCACGGTGGAGCTGCGCTTCGCGGACCGCGGCTTCGTGCTGGAGCCGGGCGACTGCGCCCAGTTCCCCGGGCACCTGCCCCACCGCATCCGCCGCGTCGGGGCGGAACCCGCCTCGGCCCTGGTGGCCGTCGCCCGGCCAAGGCGGGGGCGCGGCGGGGGCTGAGGGACCGGCCCCGGTGCGCCCGGCTTCGCATCCATCCGCCCCCCAAGCTAGGCAGCCCCGCCATCCTGGGGAACACTCCCGCCCGCGAACAGGGGAGGAATGGCGCGGCATGAGCGACAGCGATCAGGGCAGCACCGCATGGCGGGTGACGCCGGGGCAGTACATGGCCGGCCGCCCGGCGGAGCATGCGATGCCCGCGCGCCCGCTCTCCCGCTACGTCACCATGCGGGATGGGTGCCGCATCGCGCTCGATGCCTGGCTGCCGGAAGGCGCCACGGGGCCCGTGCCCGCCGTGCTGATCCTCACCCCCTATTACCGGCGCTTCGCCCTGGCCGAGGGCAGCGAGGCCGATGCCATCCCCAATGCGGGCAAGTTCGTGCGCTTCCTCGTGCCGCGCGGCTATGCGGTGGTGGTGGTGGATGTGCGCGGCACCGGCGCCAGCTTCGGCACGCGGGACAGCTTCCGTTCCCCCCGGGAACGCGAGGACAGCCGCGAGATCGCGGATTGGGTGGTGGCGCAGCCCTGGTCGGATGGGCGCATCGGCGCCACCGGCATTTCCTATCCCGGCGCGGCCTCCGACTTCCTGGCGAGCACGGGGCACCCGGCCGTGAAGGCGATCGCCCCGCTCTTCGCCATGTGGGACACTTGGCAGGACCACTACTATCCCGGCGGCGTCTTCCTGAACCGCCTGTCGCGTTCCTATGACGACCTGATGATCGCCATGGACCATGACCGGCGCGACCTGCTGAAGAACATCGCCTATTACGCCAACCCCGAGCTGCGCGGCCCTGCGCCGGTGGACGAGGACCCGGACGGCACGCTGCTGGCCGAGGCCATCCACGAGCATCTGGGCAGCTTCCACATGCCCGACTTCATCACCGAGTTCCGCTTCCGCGAGGAGCCGCTGCCCTATGATGCCGGGTTCAGCTCGGCCTCCTTCAGCCCCTATGCCTATAGCGAGCATGTGCGGCCGGATGTGGCGGTGCTCGCCACATCCGGTTGGATGGACGGCACCGGCTTCAGCAACGCGGCCATCGCGCGCTTCCTGACGCTTCGGGACAACCCGGTGCATCTGCTGCTCGGGCCATGGGACCATGGCGCGCGCAGCAACGTCTCCCCCTGGCGCATGGAGGCGGCTTCGCATTTCCCGCTGCTCGGCGAGCTGCTGCGCTTCTTCGACCACTACCTCATGGGCCGCGCCACCGGCTACGAGGCGGAGTCGCGCGTGCATTACTTCTCCATCCATGGCGAGCGCTGGCAGGAGGCCGCCTCCTGGCCCCCTGTGGCCGGCACGGAGCGCCTGCATCTCGGCCCCGCAGCCCTGGCACCGGCCGCCGGGCCGGAGGGCCGCGACACGGTGCAGGTGGATTTCACCGCCAGCAGCGGCCAGCACACGCGCTACGAGCGCCTGGCGGCCATCGACACCACCACCTACTACGCCGATTGGGGTGAGCGCGCGGCGCGCCTCCCCTCCTGGACCTCCGGGCCCATGGAGCGCGACACGGAGCTGACCGGCCATGGCGTGGCCGATCTCTGGATCGAGAGCAGCGAGCCCGATGCCGCGATCTTCGCCTATCTCTCGGAGGTGGAGGCGGATGGCACGGTGCGCTACGTGACCGAAGGCGTGCTGCGGGCGCTGCACCGCAAGGAGTCGCCGCCGCCGGCCCGCTACCGCACGAGCTGGCCCAGCCGCAGCTTCCGGCGCGAGGACGCGGCCCCGCTGGTTCCCGGCCAGCCGGCGCGCCTCCGCATCCCGCTCCTGCCCACCTCCTGGGTCTTCAAGGCGGGCAGCCGCATCCGGCTCTCCATCGCGGGCGCGGATGCCGAGCATTGCGCGCAGGTGCCGCATGGGCGGCCGCCGCGCCTCGCCATCCTCCATGGCGGCGAGCATGGCTCGGCGCTGGACCTTCCGCTCCGCCCCGTTTCCGAAGGAAACACGCCATGACGATGCGCCCCGCCGGACGCCCTGTTGGACGCCGCACCCTCGCCGCCCTGGTGGCGGGAGCCGGCGCGGCGCTGCCCGCTGGCCTCGCCCGTGCCCAGGGCGGCTTTCCCAGCCAGCCCATCCGCCTCGTCGTCTCCCAGGCCGCCGGCTCGAACACGGATGTCGTGGCGCGGCTGATGGCCGAACCCATGGCCCGCAAGCTGGGGCAGCCCGTGGTGGTGGAGAACCGCGCGGGCGCCAATGGCGTGATCGCGACCACCTACATCAAGCAGCAGCGGCCGGACGGCCATGTCATCGCCCTGGTCGGCGTCTCGCTGCTGACCTTCAACCCCTATCTCTACAGCAACCTGCCCTATGACCCCGCGCGGGACTTCACCTATATCGCGCCCGTGACGGACACGCCCTTCGTGCTGGTGGCGAGCCCGAAGAGCGGCATCACCTCCCTCGCGGCTTTCGTTGAGCGGGCCAAGGCCCAGCCCGGGCGCCTGACCTTCTCCAGCGCCGGGATCGGCAATTCCACCCATCTCGCCACCGAGATGCTGGCCGACCGCACCGGCATCCGCCTCACCCATGTTCCCTATGCCGGAACCACCCAGGCGCTGACGGCGGTGATGACGGGGGAGGTGGATGCGATGGTCAGCGTGCTCGGCAACGCGCTGCCGCAGATCCGCAACCGCGCCCTCGTGCCGCTCGCCACCGTGGCCGCCGCGCGCTCGCCCGACCTGCCGGACCTGCCCACGCTGACGGAGGCCGGGGTGGATGCGCCGGTCATGCCGGGCTGGCTGGCCCTGGTCGGCCCGGCCGGCATGCCGGAACCGGTGGTGACGCTGCTGAACGCCGCGGTGCACGAGGCGATGGCCGACCCGGCCGTGGTGCAGAACATGGTCAGCTCGAACATCGTCCCCATCCCCGGTTCCGCCGAGGACATCCGGCGCCGCGTGGCACGGGATGGCGAGGTGTGGGGCGGCTTCATCCGCGCGAAGAACCTGCGCGTGGAATAGGCCGGCGCGCGGCAAGGCGCAGAGCCCATGGACATGGAAACGGCCCTCCTCATGTTGGCGGCGGGCCTGCTGGCGGGGGCGATGAACGCCGCCGCCGGGGGTGGCTCCTTCGTCACCATCCCCGCCATGGTCTTCGTCGGCCTGCCCTCGGTGGCGGCCAACGCCTCCAGCACCGTCGCGCTGCTGCCGGGCACCCTGGCCAGCGCCTGGGCCTGGCGGCGGGACTATCGCTCCCTCCAGGGCATCCCTCTGGCCACGCTGCTCGCCATCAGCCTCGCGGGCGGGCTGGTCGGGGCGGTGCTGCTGCTGGTCACCAGCCAGCGTGCCTTCGACCACCTGCTGCCCTGGCTGCTCCTCACCGGCACGGTGGCCTTCGCCTTCGGCCGCCCGCTCGGCGCCATGCTGCGCGAACGCGTCCGCGTCGGGCGGGGCAGCGTGCTGGCGGCGCAGGTGCTGCTGTCCATCTATGCCGGCTATTTCGGCGGGGGCGTCGGCATCATGATGATGGCCGTCTGGGGCCTGCTGGGAGACCTGGACATCAAGGCGATGAGTGCGCTGCGAACCCTGCTGGTCAGCGCCGCCAACCTCGTCGCCGTCATCTGCTTCGCCGTGGCGGGGCCGATCCATTGGCCCGAGACGCTCGTCATGCTCGTGGCGGCGATCGTCGGCGGCTATCTCGGCGCCCTCCTCGCCAGCCGCCTGCCCGCGCCGGTGCTGCGCGGCTTCGTCATCCTGTTCAGCACGGCGATGACGGCGCTGTTCTTCTGGCGCGCCTGGGGATGAGGCGGCGCGCCGGGGCCGAGAAGCCCTCAGGCGAGCAGACGCGTCCTCTCCAGGAAATCCCGCATCGCCGCGTTGAACGGCCCGGGTGCCTCGAGGCAGGGGATGTGCCCCGCATCGGGGATCTCGACGAATTGCGCCTCCGGGATCACCTCGGCAAGGCCGCGCATGGTCTTCGGCATGGCACCATCCGCCGCCCCCGCGATCAGCAGCACGGGCTGGCGCAGCCCGGGCATCTCGGCCCGGACGTCATAGGCCTGCAGCGCGCGGGCGCAGGCGACGAAGCCCGCCTCCGGCGTCGCGGCGACCATGGCGCGGATGCGGGCCATGGCCGGATGCCCCGCCGCCAGGCTGGCCGGGGAGAACCAGCGCTTCACCGTCGCCTCGGCGAAGGCCTCCATCCCGTTCTCGCGCACGAAGTCGATCCGCTGCTGCCAGGTCTCCGCCCCGCCCGGCGCCGTGCCGGCCTGCCCATCGGACGCGATGACGGCGTTCACCAGCGCCGGATGCCGCGCCGCGAGGCAGAGCGCCGTCGCCGCCCCCATGGAAACCCCGGCGAAGACTGCGCCGGTGATGCCGAACGCGGCCATCAGCGCCGCCGCATCCTCGGTCAGCTGGTCCAGGTTCGTCGGGCCCGGCGGAACCTCCGTGCCGCCATGCCCGCGCTGGTCGTAGCGCAGGATCCGGAAGCGGTCGCCAAAGGCCGCCACCTGCTCGTCCCACACCGTGAGGTCGGTGACGAGCGAGTTGCTGAACACCATCCAGGGCGCGCCTTCCGGCCCATCCAGCCGGCAGCGGAAGAGCAGGCCGTTCACCCGCAGGGAGAGGGTCTCTTGGGTCACGTCTCGGTTCTCTCCGCTCAGTCCAGCGTCATGCCCGTGGTGCGGACGAAGGCGGCGAAACGCTCCGTCTCCTCCGCCATGTAGCGGGCGAAGGCCTCGGGGGTGGAAGGCGCGGGCTCCAGCCCGTTCTCCTCGCACCAGCGCTGCGTAGCCGGGTCCGCCAGCACGGTGCGGATGTCGCGGTTCATGCGGTCCCGCAGCTCGGCCGGCAGCCCGGCCGGCGTTAGCAGCCCCAGCCAGGTCAGGAAGACATAATCCGGCAAGCCCGCCTCGGCCATGGTCGGCAGCGCCGGGAACATCGGCGCGCGCCGGCGGCCCGTGACCGCCAGGGCGCGCACGCCGCCCGCGCGGATATTGGGCGCCGCGGTGATCAGCGTGTCGAACATGCCCTGGATCTTGCCGCCCAGCAGATCGGTGTTCGATTGCGCGGCCCCGCGATAGGGGACATGCAGGATGTCCACCCCGGCCATCGCCTTGTACATCTCGAGCGATCGGTGCGAGGCGCCGCCATTGCCCGAGGAGCCGAAGGCGAGCTTTCCCGGGTTCGCCTTCGCATAGGCCGTCAGCTCCGCCAGGCTCCGCGCCGGCACGGAGGGATGAAGCGTGAGCGCGAGCGGCGATTCGATCAGCAGGGAAACCGGCGTGAAGTCCCGCACCGGATCATATTCCAGGTTGCGGTACAGGCTGACATTCATCGCATGGGTGCCGGCGAAGCCCATGTAGAGCGTGTTGCCGTCCGGCGCGGCATGGGCCGCCAGGCCGGCCGCGATGTTGCCGCCCGCGCCCGGGCGGTTGTCCACCACCACCGGCCGCTCCCACAGCCGGCCCAGCCCTTCGGCGACCTTGCGCGCCACGAGATCGGTGATGCCGCCCGGAGGATAGGGCACGATCAGGCGGATGCTGCGCCCGGGGAACTCGGCCAGGGCCCGCGCGGCGGGCAGCGCGAGCGCGCTGCCCAGCAGGAGCCGGCGGCTCGTCACGGCAGGCCCCGCGCGAAGGCGATCAGCGCCTCCGCCACGGCCGCCGGCTGTTCCGGCAGCAGCGCGTGCCCGGCGCCCTCCACCACCACGCGCGTCACCTGCGGGCCGAGCGATGCGCGCAGCTCCTCCACCGAGGGCGGGGCCGCGATCGCATCCTGGGCGGCGGCGACATAGAGCAGCGGATGCCGCTCCGCCGCGCGCAGCCAGGCCTTGTCCGTGGTGGCGGCGGCCGCGGCGCGCTGGGCCATCGAAACCGCCGGGTGCCATCCGGGCAGCCAGACCCGCGCATCGTTGCCGGGCGCGAAATAGGCGCGGCGAAGATGCGACAGCCGCTCCTCCTCGGGCAGGGAGAGGGTGAAGCTGCCGGTGATGGAACGGCGGATCTCCGGGTCCACATCCGTGCCCGTGACCGCCGCGAGCAGCGCCACCGCCCGCACCAGCTCCGGCCGGTCATGGGAAAGCACGCGCGCCACCCAGTTGCCGGCCGCATGCCCCGCCACGATCACCGGCCCCGCACGCTCCGCCTCGATCGCCGCCGCCACGTCGGCCGCCATGTCGTGCAGCGTCGCGCCGGGTTGGAGCGGGCTCGATCCGCCGATCCCGCGGGGTTCCGGGCGCAGCACGCGGAAGCCCGCCGCCGCCAGGCGCTCCGCCAGCTCGTCGAAATCCTCCTGCCCGCGGCCGAGCGAGGGGAGCAGCACGAAGCAGGGCCCCTGCCCCTGCGAGAGCAGCTCGACCACCCCCGCGCCCCGTTGAAGGTTCGTCCGCTCCATCGTCGTCGCTCCCGCTGCCAGGGGCGAAAGGGCCGCCAGCATCATGGCCGCCAGCGTCCGGCGCTGCATGGGCTTCCTCCGCACAGGTTCGTTGATTGGCACGGAGGATGGCAGCGGCGAGGCCCGATGTCAAAAGGTCAGCCTATTGACTTATGTAGGACCTGCAGAGCAGGCTTGCGCGGAAGCCGCCCGGGCCGCAGCCTCCGGGCAACAACCAAATTCGGAGGAAATCGAGTTCCATGACCGGAGGAATCACGCGCCGTTCCGCACTGACCCTTCTCGGGGGAACGGCCATGGGCCTTGCCGCGGCCCCGCTGGCGGCCCAGCCCGTCCGCACCGGCCGCGCCATTGTCGGCTTTCCGCCCGGCGGCACGGCCGACAGCGTCACCCGCCTCTACGTCGAGCGGCTGCGCGCCGCGAGCGGGATGCAGATGGTGGTGGACAACCGGCCCGGTGCCGGCGGGCGCATCGCGCTCGAGGCGCTGAAGCCGCTGGCGCCGGATGGCAGCAACCTCATCCTCACGCCCTCGGGCATGCTCACCATCTACCCGCACCTCTACACGCGGACCCTCCGCTACGACCCGGTCAATGACTTCACCCCCGTCACCCCGGTCTGCAAGTTCCCCTTCGGCCTTGCCGTCGCCGCCCGCCACCCGGCCCGCACCCTGGCCGAGTTCGTCGCCTGGGCGAAGACGCGCCCGACGGTGGACTGGGCCGCGCCCGTGCCCGGCTCCGCGCCGCATTTCATGGGCACGGAGCTGGCGCGCATGGCCGGCATCGCCATGAACCACATCCCCTATCGCGGCTCCGCGCCCGCCGCGACGGACCTGCTCGGCGGCACCCTGCAGGCCGTGATCCTGCCGCTCGGCGAGCTGACCGCCTTCCACCGCGCCGGCGAGGCACGCCTGCTCGCCGTCTCCTCCGAGGCGCGCCTGCCGCGCCTGCCGGACGTGCCGACCTTCGCGGAATCCGGCTTCCCCGCGATCACGGGCGAGGAGTGGTACGGCATCTTCCTGCCGGCCGGCGCCGCCCCCGCGACCGTCACGGCGCTGAACGAGGCACTGGTCGCCGCCGCCGCCTCGCCCGAGATCCGCGACGCGCTGACCCGCATCGACCTCACCCCCTACACCCTCAACCCGGACGAGTTCCGCGCCCGCATCTCGCAGGAGCTGTCCTACTGGGGGCCGATCGTCGCCGCCTCCGGCTTCAAGCCGGAGGAGTGACGCCGGAACCGCCGCCAGCAGCATCCACCACCGGAACGCCCATGGACACGCACCTTCCGCCGCCCGCCCTCCCCGACCGCTTCGAGCCCTTCCCGCCGGGGATCGAGCCGGAGGTGCCGATCGAGGGCTATCCCAACACCTGGACGCATACGCCGGCCCAGCCCCTGATCCGCCGGCCGGTGACGCGCACGGAGACGACGGGGCCGCTCGACCTCTGGCGCAAGCTGCCCTGCGACGAGAGCAACCTGGCGGTCGTCGCCCCGGGGCGGATCGCGCAGGGGCAGCTGATGCACATGACCGGGCGCATCCTGGACGAGGCGGGGCGCCCCGTGCGCGGCGCGGTGGTGGAGCTGTGGCAGGCCAATGCCGCCGGCCGCTACTACCACCCGATCGACCAGCGCGACGCGCCGCTCGATCCCAACTTCGTCGGCAATGGCCGCGTGCGCACGGATGAGGAGGGCCGCTACGCCTTCTTCACCATCAAGCCCGGCGCCTATCCCGTGCCGGTGAAGGACACGTGGTGGCGCCCGCCGCATGTCCATTTCTCCGTGCTTGGCCCCTCCTCCCTCTCGCGCCTGGTCACGCAGATGTACTTCCCCGGCGATCCGATGAACGAGTGGGACCGCATCCTGAACTCCATCCCCGATCCCGCGGCGCGCGCCCGCCTGGTGGCGAAGCAGAGGCATCCCGCCGAGGTCGGCGACGGCTGGATCGGCTTCACGCACGACATCGTCCTGCGCGGCCGCTACGCGACCCCCGAGGCCTGATCCGATGACGCTTCTCGCGCCCAGCTCCCAGCACACCATCGGCCCGTTCTTCCCCCGCACCTTCTTCGGGCCGGGCGACAACGACCTCACCCGGCTGCACGCGCAGGCTGCCCCCAGCACGCGGGGCGAGACGATCCTGCTGCGCGGCCAGGTGACGAAGGAGGGCGGCTTTCCCTGCCTGAACATGATCCTCGAAGCCTGGCAGGCCGATGCCGCCGGACGCTTCGACCACCCGGCCGATCCCGAACGGCACCTCGCCGATCCCGATTTCCTGGGCTGGGGCCGCGCCTGGACGGATGCGGAGGGGATGTATGAGTTCCGCACCTTCCTGCCCGGCGGCTATGACGAGGCGGGGCGTGCCCGCGCGCCGCATGTGAACCTGAGCGTGATGGGCGCGGGCCTGATGCGGCGCGCGCAGACCACGGTCTTCTTCCCGGATTTCGCGGCGGCCAACGCGGCCGATCCGATCCTCGGCCTCGTCCCCGAATCCCGCCGCCCGCATCTGGTCGCCCGGCCGGAGGACGAGGCGGACGGCCTGCGCGTGTTCCGCTTCGACATCCTCCTGCGAGGGCACCCGGAGGAGGAAACGCCCTTCTTCGACGATTAGCGCGGACCGGACGCGTGCCGCGCGCCTCCTCCCGCAAGCCAGGTGGCACGCGCCACGGGCCGGGCTCGCCCTGCCGGCCGGTTATGTGGCACAAAACAGCATGAACGCTCCGCTCGGGAAGCCCGATCTCAGCCGCAGCGCGGTGCCGCGCTACATCCAGCTCGCCACCCTTTTCCGCCGCCGGATCGAGGGGGGAACCTGGAAGCTCGGCCAGCAGATCCCGACCGTGGACGAGCTGGCGGCGGAGTGCAGCGTCGCCCGCGCCACCATCCGCCAGGCGCTGGACGAGCTGGAGCGCGACGGGCTGATCGAGCGTTTCCGCGCCAAGGGAACCTTCGTCCGGAAAACCCCCGCCAACCGCCTGTGGTGCGACGTGGAGGCCGACTGGAACGGCCTGCTCCGTTCCCGGGAAGGCGCGGAGATCGAGATCCTGGGCGATGTGGACGGCGTCCCCGGCGCCATCGTGCCCGACAGCATCGGCGAGCCCGCGCCCTTCTACCGCCACATCCGGCGCCGCCACTGGCGCGACGGGCAGCCCTTCCTGCTGGCGGATGTCTATCTCGATTCCCGCCTGTCCCCGCTGGTGACGCAGGAGGACCTGAACACCAAGACCGCGCTGCGCCTGGTGGCCGGGCTGAAGGGCGTGCGCGTGGCCGATGCGCGGCAGACGCTGACCATCGGCGTGGCGGATGTGGAGAGCGCGAACGCGCTGCACCTGCCGCTGAACGCCCCCGTCGCCCATGTGCACCGTGCCGCCGTGGACCAGGATGGCACCCTCGTGCTGGTGGCGGACGGCATCTACCGGGGCGATGTCGTGCGGATCGACATCAAGCTGAAGTAGGCTCCGCCGGGCTGGACACCGCTCCGGGCCTGGCTCATAAAGGCCATATAACTGGCACAACGAATGATGGGGAACGCCATGCCTCGCCCGCTTCGCCTCCGGCGGCCCGCCGCATGAAGCTGCATTGGTCGCCTCGTTCGCCCTTCGTGCGCAAGGTGATGATCGCCGCGCAGGAACTCGGCCTGGCGGACCGCATCCGCACGGTCCGCACCGTGGTCCGCATGGGCCAGCCCAACGCGGATCTGCTGCCGGACAACCCGCTCAGCAAGATCCCCACCCTGGTGCTGGACGATGGCCGCGCCCTGTTCGATAGCCTCACCATCATCGCCTATCTGGACCACCTCGCGGGTGGCGGAAGGCTGGTCCCGCCCGATGGGGACGCGCGCTGGGAGGCGATGACGCGCCACGCCCTCGGCAACGGGTTGCTGGACCTGCTCATCCTCTGGCGGAACGAGCGCGACAAGCCCGCCGAGGCCCGCACCGCCGAATGGCTGGCCAGCTTCGAGGCCAAGTGCCGCGCCTGCCTGGACCGGCTGGAACACGACGTGCCCGCCCTCGCCGCCACGCCCTTCGGCATCGGGCATATCGCCATCGGCTGCGCCCTCGGCTACCTCGACTTCCGCTTCGCCGACCTGCCCTGGCGCGAGGGGCGCCCCGCCCTGGCGGCCTGGCAGGCGGACTTCGAGGCCCGTCCCTCCGTCCGCGCGACGGAGGTGGTCGATGACTGAGGCCAGCCCCCGGCAAGGTCCGCTCTCCCATATCCGCGTGCTCGATCTCAGCCGCATCATGGCGGCGCCCTGGGCCACGCAGATCCTGGCCGATCTCGGCGCCGACGTGATCAAGGTCGAGCGCCCCGGCGCCGGCGACGACACGCGCAGCTGGGGCCCTCCCTTCCTGAAGGACCGCGAGGGCAATCCCACCCGGGATGCCGGCTATTTCCTGGCCGTGAACCGCGGCAAGCGGTCGGTCACCGTGGACATGGCCAGCCCCGAGGGCCAGGCGATCATCCGCAGCCTGGCCGCCGGCGCCGATATCGTGCTGGAGAACTTCAAGGCCGGCGCCCTGGCGCGCTACGGGCTCGACGCGGCCTCGCTGCGCGCGCTCAACCCGCGCCTGATCTACTGCTCCGTCACCGGCTTCGGGCAGGACGGGCCGCGGCGCGACCAGGCGGCCTATGACTTCGCCATCCAGGCGATGGGCGGGCTGATGAGCGTGACCGGCGAGCGCGACGACGCGCCCGGCGGCGGCCCGCAGAAGGTCGGCGTGCCCATCGTGGACCTGATGACCGGCATGTATGCGGGCGTTGCCGTGCTGGCCGCCCTGGCGCGCCGCAACGAGACGGGCCAGGGCGAGACCATCGACCTCGCGATGCTCGACGTGCAGGCCGCCTTCCTCGCGAACCAGGCGACCAACTGGCTGCTCTCGGGCCGTCCGCCCCGGCGCGGCGGCAACCGCCACCCGAACATCCAGCCGCAGGACGTCTTCCCCTGCGCCGACGGGCAGTTCGTGCTGGCGGTCGGCAATGACGGCCAGTTCCGCAAGCTGTGCGAGGCAATCGGGCGGCCGGAATGGGCGGTGGACGAGCGCTTCGCCACCAACAGCGCGCGCGTGCGCAACAACCCCGCCCTCACCCCGCTTCTCGCGGAACGCTTCGCCAGCTTCGAGCGCGGCGCGCTGATGCGGGCGCTGGACGAGGCGGGTGTGCCCTGCGCCCCCATCAACAGCATCCCCGAGGTGTTCGAGGATCCGCAGATCCGCCACCGCGCGATGCTGCGGGAACTGCCCCATCCCGTGGCGGGCACCGTGCCGCAGGTGGTCAGCCCCCTGCGCTTCGCCGAGAACCCCCTGCATTTCGACCGCGCCCCGCCCACCCTCGGCCAGCACACCCGGGAGGTGCTCGCCGAGCTGGGGATGGACGACACCGCCCTCGCCGGCCTGGCCGAACGCGGCGTGATCTGAGGAGCCCATCCATGGCCCGCATTCCCCTCCCCACGCCCGAGGACATGTCGCCCGAGCAGCGGGCGGTGTACGATTCCGTCCTCGCCGGCCCACGCGGGCAGGTCATCGGCCCGCTGCGGGCCGTGATCCACAGCCCCGACCTGGCCGCGCGCTGGTCCAGCCTCGGCGAATTCCTGCGATACGGCACCTGCCTGCCCAAGCGGCTGAACGAGCTGGCCATCGTGGTCACCGGCCGCCGCTGGTCCAGCCAGGTGGAATGGTGGGTCCATGCGCGGGTGGCGGCCGAGGCCGGCATCCCGCAGACGGTCATCGAATCCATCCGCCGTGGCGAGGAGCCGTCCTTCGACGATCCGGACGAGGCGCTGGTCTATGCCTTCACGCGGGACCTGCAGCTCTCCGGCCAGGTTTCGCCGCCGATCTACGACGCGGTGCGGGACCGCTGGGGCGCGCGCGGCGTGGTCGAGCTCACCGCCCTCATCGGCTACTACACCATGGTCTCGATGACGCTGAACGCCCATGAGATTCCCCTGCCCGACGGCGTCGCCCCCGTGCTGACCCCGCCGGCCTCCGGGCTCGCGGCCCTGCCGCCCCACCGTTCCGCCCCCCGCGCCGCCGAGTAGGAGAGACCCTCCATGATTCCTGGGCTCGAAGGGCTCGAACGCTTCCGCGTCGAGCTGGCCGACCACGTCGCCACCGTCACCATCACCGCTCCGCCCGTGAACGCGCAGGACCGGCGCTTCCGCGAGGAGATCGTGCGCCTGTTCGACGTGCTGCACGACACGGCGGAGGTGCGCGCCATCGTCCTCACGGGGGAAGGCCGCGCGTTCTCCGCCGGCGCGGACCTGCGCGAGCGCCCGAACCTGGCGGAGGAGCCCGGCGCCTATCCCCAGCACAACCGCCTCGTCCGCGCCTCCTTCGACGCGGTGATGGAATGCGGCAAGCCCATCGTCGCCGCGGTGAACGGCGCGGCCATCGGCGCGGGCTGCGTCCTCGCGCTCTGCTGCGACATCCTGGTGGTGGCGGAGGAGGCCTTCCTCTCCATGACCGAGGTGGATGTCGGCCTGGCCGGCGGCGTGCGCCATGTGATGCGCTTCTTCGGCCAGTCCGATGCGCGGCTGATGATCCTCACGGCGCGGCGCATCACCGGGCCGGAGCTGCTGCGGATGAACGCGGCCTCGGTCTGCGTCCCGCGCGAGCGGCTGGTGGAGGAGGCGACGGCGATCGCGCGGGAGATCGCGGGCAAGGCGCCGCTGGCGGTGCAGGCGGCGAAGCGCTCCTTCAACCTGACGGAGGAGATGCCGCTGCGGGACGGCTACCGCTACGAGCAGAGCCAGACCGTGGCCCTGGCCCGCACCGAGGACACGAAGGAGGCGCAGCGCGCCTTCGCCGAGAAGCGCAAGCCGGTGTTCCAGGGGCGCTGAGGATGACCGACGAGCTTTCGCTCGACGCGCTGGCCGCCCTCGACGAGGAGGCGTTCCGGCTGCATGTGCGGGAATGGATCGAGGCGAACTATCCGCTCTCCGTCCGCCATCCCACGCGGCGGCTGCACTGGCACGAGAACAAGCCCTGGTACATGGCCCTTTCCCGCAAGGGCTGGCTGGCGCCGGGCTGGCCGCGCGAATATGGCGGGATGGGGCTGGATGCCGCGCGCCAGCTCATCATGATCGAGGAGATGGAGCGTTTCGGCGCCGCGCGCGTGAACGACATGGGGCTGATCATGCTCGGCCCGATGCTCATCCGCTACGCGAGCGAGGAGCAGAAGCGCCGCTTCCTGCCGCGCATCCTCTCGGGCGAGGATATCTGGTGCCAGGGCTATTCGGAGCCGAATGCGGGCTCCGACCTCGCGGCGCTGCGGCTGGACGCGGCGGATGGGGGCGACCACTGGGTGCTGAACGGGCAGAAGACCTGGATCACCCTGGCGAATGACGCCAACTGGATCTTCGTCCTCGCGCGCACGAGCAAGACGGGGAAGAAGCAGGAGGGCATCTCCTTCCTGCTGCTGCCGATGGACAGCCCCGGCGTCTCGGTGCGCCCGATCATCAATCTCGACCTGCATGACGAGTTCTGCGAGGTCTTCTTCGACCAGGTCCGCGTGCCCAAGGACATGGTGGTGGGCGAGGTGGACAAGGGCTGGAGCTATGCCAAGGCGCTGCTCGGCTTCGAGCGCATCGCCATCGGCTCGCCCAAGCTTTCCTCCAACGGGCTGGCCCGGCTGCGGCAGCTGGCCGTGACCTTGGGGAAGGAGGAGGATCCGGCCTTCCTCGACAGCTATGCGCGCTTCAGCATGGAGCTGGCCGATCTGAAGGCCCTCTATGAATCCTATGTCGAGCGGCTGAAGCGGGGCGAGCCGATCGGGCCGGACGTTTCCATCCTGAAGATCGTGCAGACGGAGCTGTTCCAGCGCATCACCGATGCCATGCTGGAGATCGCGGGCGGGCATGCGGGGCTGCTCGAGCCGATGCCCGGCGAGGGCGGGCTGCATCCCGCCGGTTCCTTCCTCCTGGCGCGTCCCTCCACCATCTTCGGCGGCTCCTCGGAGATCCTGCGCAACATCCTCGCCCGCAGCGTGCTGGACCTGCCGGCATGAGCGGCGCCCTGCCCCGCCTCCGCGTGCTGGACATGACGCGCGTCTTCGCCGGCCCCTGGGCGGCGCAGATCCTGGCCGATTTCGGCGCGGATGTGGTGAAGGTCGAACACCCGCGCGGCGGCGACGACGTGCGCCGCATGGGCTTCCCCCAGAAGGACGCCGAGGGGAACGAGACGGGCGAGACCTCCTCCTTCCTCGCGATGAATCGCGGCAAGCGGTCCGTCACGCTGGATATCGCGACGCCGGAGGGGCAGGAGACCCTGCGCGCCCTGGCGGCCCAGGCCGATGTGTTCATCGAGAACTTCAAGGCCGGCGGCCTTGCCCGCTACGGGCTGGACCATGCCGCGCTCTCGGCCCTGAACCCGCGCCTCGTCTACTGCTCCATCACGGGTTATGGGCAGGACGGGCCCTATGCCGCGCTGCCGGGCTACGATCCCATCTTCCAGGCGATGAGCGGGCTGATGAGCGTGACGGGCGTGCCGGATGGCCAGCCCGGCGCGGGCCCCAACCTGGTCGGCTACAGCGTTTCCGACATCAATGCGGGCTTCTACGCCGCCATCGCCATCCTCGCCGCCCTGCACCACCGCGACACGGTTTCCGGCCGCGGCCAGCATATCGACCTCGCCCTGCTGGATTCGCAGCTGGCGGCGCATTCGCACATCGCCATGAACCACCTCATCTCCGGCCGCATGCCGGTGCGCGCGGGCACGGCGTCCCAGATCAACACGCCCTGGCAGAGCTTCGACACGGCCGACCGCCCCCTGATGGTCGCGGTGGGGAACGACCGGCAATTCGCCCAGTTCTGCGAGGCGCTGGGCCTGCCCGACCTGCCCGCCGATCCCCGCTTCGCCACCAACCGCCAGCGCATGGCGAACAAGCCCGCGCTGTTGCCGCTGCTGCAGGGCGCGCTGCGGGCGCGCACCGCCGGCGAATGGGTGGAGATCCTGAACCGGGCCGGCATCTCCTCCGGCCCGCTGAACGATTTTGGCGATGCGCGGGCGGACCCGCAGCTGAACCATCGCGGCATGTGGCGGGAGATGCCGCATCCCCGCGCCGGCACCATGCCCTTCATCGCCAACCCCGTGCGCTTCTCCGAAACGCCTGTCTCCTATGGCCGCGTGCCGCCGCAGCTGGGCGAGCACAATGACGAGGTGCTGGCCGAGTGGCTGGGCCCGCCCCGTCCCACGGCGCCATGATCCGCCCCCTCGCGCCCCCGGCGGCGCTCCGCCGCTTCCTGCGCCCGGCCAGCATCGCGGTGGTTGGCGCCAGCGAGCGGCCCGGCGCCTTCGGGGCGCGGGTGCTGGAGAACCTCTCCGCCTTCGAGGGCGCGGTCTGGCCGGTGAACCCGCGCCACGCCAGCCTTGGCGGCCGCCCCTGCTACCCCTCGCTCGATGCTCTGCCGGGCGTGCCGGATTGCGTGGCCGTTGCCACGCCGAGGGAAGGGGTGGCGCCGGTGCTGCGCCAGGCGGCCGCCCTGGGCGCGGGCGGCGCCGTGGTCTTCGCCGCGGGCTTCGCGGAAACCGGCCTGGCGGAACGGGCGGCGGATCAGGCGGCGCTGCTCCGCGCGGCGGGCGCCATGCCGCTGCTCGGCCCGAACTGCCTGGGCTTCACCGATTTCGGGCGGCGCGCCGGCGTGACCTTCTCCGCCGGCCCGGAGGCGCTTTCCCCGGAAGGCCCGGCCATCGGCATCGTCAGCCAGTCCGGCGCGCTCGGCTATGCGCTGGCCCAGGCAGTGGAGCGTGGCGTGGCGATCAGCCATGTCCTCACCGCCGGCAACGCGGCGGGGCTGGATCTCGCCGACCTCACCGCCTTCCTCGCGGAGGAACCGGGCTGCGCCGCCATCCTCTGCGTGGTGGAGGGGCTGGCGGAACCGCGACGGCTGCTCGATGCCGCGGCCCTGGCCAACCGCGCCGGCAAGCCCCTGCTGCTGCACAAGATGGCCACGGGCGCGAAGGGGGCCGCCGCCGCCCTCTCCCATACCGGGGCCGTGGCCGGCGGCCATGCGGTGTGGCAGGCGGCGCTGCGGGAGGCGGGGATCGTCCTGGTGGAGGATTTCGCCGCCCTGACGGAGATGGCGGCCTTCTTCGCCAAGGCCCCCGCCGCGCCCCGCGCGGCCGGGGTGGCCGTGGTGTCCACCTCCGGCGGGGCCGGCATCCTGGCGGCGGATGCGGCGGAACGGCACGGCGTGCCCATGCCCCAGCCCGGCCCGGAGGCCGCGACGGTCCTGGCCGGCCGCATCCCCGAATACGGCTCCGCCGCCAATCCCTGCGACCTCACGGCCCAGGTGCTGAACGACGCCGAGGCGCTGGTCGCCTGCACCACCGCCCTGGCGGCCGACCCAGCCTTCGGCGCACTGCTCTATCCGAACACCCATGCCTATGCCTTCTCGGCGGAGCGCATCCCGGTGATGGCGGGGATCGCAGCGCGCCATGGCGGCTTCCTTTGCGTGCCCTGGCTGGCCGAATGGCGGGAGAACGCGGTGGCCCGGGCGGCGCAGTCCGTCCCGGGCGCCGCCCTCTTCTCCTCGATGGACCGCTGCTTCGCCGCCTTCGCCGCCTGGCGGGACCGCGCCCTTCGCCTCGCCCGGCCGGAGGATCCGCCGCCCAGGTTGGATGCCGCGGCCCTCGGCCGGGTTTCCGCCCTACTGGATGCCGCGACCGGCCCCGTGCTCCCCGAATCCCGGGCGAAGGCGGTCCTGGCCGCCATCGGCGTGCCGGTCGTGCCCGAGCGCCTCGTGCCCGATGGAGAGGCCGCCGCCGCGGCCGCGGAGGCGCTGGGCTATCCCGTGGTCCTGAAGGCCGAAAGCCCGGACCTGCCCCATAAGACCGAGGCCGGTGCCGTCCTCCTGAACCTGCGGGACGGCGCGGCGCTGCGCGCCGCCTGCGATGCGATGCTGGTCCGCCTCGCCCGCCACGACCCGCCGCCGCGGATCGACGGACTCCTCGTTCAGCCCATGCTGCCCCGCGGGGTGGAGGTGATCATCGGCGGCCATCGGGACCCGCTCTTCGGCCCCGTGGTCGCGGTCGGGCTGGGAGGCGCCCTGGTGGAGCTGCTCGGCGACATGGCCGTGGCCCCCGCCCCGATCGGCCCCGCCCAGGCGATGCGGATGCTCGAAGGGCTTCGCGGCTTCCCTGTGCTGGCCGGCTTTCGCGGCGGCGCGGCCGCCGATTCCGCCGCGCTGGCGGAGATCGTCGCCCGCGTTTCGGCCCTGCTGGCGGCCGAACCCCGGATCGCCGAGCTGGACGTGAACCCGCTGATCTGCGGGGCACAGGGCATCGTCGCGGTCGATGGGCTGATCCGGCTCTCCATGGACCCGGACGCGACGATGACCTAAAAGGTCAGGCAATAGAACTATATCAAACCGGCCGCCCCGAAGGCGGATAAAGGAGGGAACCCGTGATCACGCGTCGTCAAAGCCTCGGCCTGCTGGCCGGCCTGCCTGCCCTGCACGCCCTTCCCGCCCTGGCCCAGCCCGCCTTCCCGGACCAGCCCGTGAAGATGATCGTGCCCTTCGCCGCCGGCGGCCCGGCCGACATCATCGCGCGGATCATCGGCCAGGTGATGGGCACGAAGCTTGGCCAGCCCGTGGTGGTGGACAGCCGCTCCGGCGCGGGCGGCATGGTCGGCGTCGAGGCCGCGGCCCGCAGCCGCCCGGACGGGCTGACCATGGTGCTCGCCTCCACCGGCGCGCTGGTCGTCCTGCCCCAGCTCATGCCGCGCATGGCCTATGACGTGCAGAAGGATCTGGCGCCGATCACCCATGTGCTCTCGGTGCCCCAGATCCTCGTGGTCAGCCCGAAGCTGGGCGTGAAGTCGGTCGCCGAGCTCGTGGCGCTGGCCAAGCGCCAGCCGGGCAAGCTCACCTATGGCTCGGCCGGGAATGGCAGCTCCCTGCACCTCGCCGGGGAGCTCTTCCGGCTTCGGACCGGGATCAACATCGTCCATGTGCCCTATCGCGGCGCCGCCCCGGCGGTGACGGACCTGCTGGGCGGCACGATCGACATGCTGCTGGCCGATGTGCCCGTCGTGGTCTCGCATATCCGCGGCGGCGCGCTGCCGGCGCTGGCCGTCACGGCCCAGCGCCGCCTTCCCTCGCTGCCGGAGGTTCCGACCATGGCCGAGGCCGGCGCGCCCGACGTCATCTCGGAGACCTGGTACGCGCTCTTCGCCCCCGCTGGCACGCCGCAGGACCGGATCGCCACCCTGCATGACGCGGCCGCCACGGCGCTGCAGGACAGTCAGGTCCGCCGCAGCCTCGCCGACCAGGGCGGCGTCATCGCCGGTGGCAGGCCCGAGGAGCTGGCCGCCTTCATCCGGTCGGAAACGGCCAAGTGGGGCGAGATCATCCGCCTCGCCAACATCAAGATCGACTGAGGCCGCCGGTGTCGCTCAGCACGGGGGAGGAGCGCGCGGAATCCCTGCGCATGATCCGCGACAGCGCGGCGGCCGTGGTGCCGCCCGATGGCGGGCTGGGGCGGGTGCGCGGCCTGCGCTTCACCCTGCCCGGAATAGACCCCGCCACCTGGGAGGCCATGGCCTCCATGGGCTGGATCGGCCTGCGCCTGCCGGAGGAGGCGGGCGGCATCGGCCTGGGGATGCTGGAGGCCTGCGCCCTGTACGAGGAGCTGGGCCGCGCCCTGGTGCCGGAACCGCTGATCGCCGCCGCCCTCTCCGCCCGCCTCCTGGCCGCGCTGGAGGACACGACACTGCTGCCGGGGCTGCTCGCGGGGGAACGCCTCGTGCTGACCGCCTGGCAGCAATCCGCGGATGCGCTGGAGGCGCCGGGCGACCCGGACGCCCCGCGCCTCTTCATCCCCATGGCCGCCGCCGCGCAGGCCTTCCTCCTCCCCGTGCGGGAGGCGGGCGGCCTGGCCCTGCATCTGCTGGAAGGCGCCCAGCCGGAGATCCGGCAGACCCAGGATGGCGGCCATGTCGGCTCCCTGCCGGCGCGGCTGGCACCGGCCCGGCGGATCGGCGCGGATGGTTCGGGCGCGCTGGACATCGCGCTGGACGAAGCGGCGCTCGGAACCGCCGCCTTCATGCTCGGGCTGATGGAGCGCTGCTTCGAGATGACGCTCGGCTATCTCCGCGAGCGCACGCAGTTCGGCCGGCCGCTGGGCAGCTTCCAGGCCCTGCAGCACCGTGCGACGGACCTGAGGATCCAGATCGTGCTCACGCGCGCCAGCGTGGAAGGCGCCGCGGCCGATCTCGATGCGGGCGCGACCGGCGATGCCCGCCGCGCCCTTGTCTCCCGCGCCAAGGCGCGGGCCGCCGATGCCGCCCTGCGCGTGACGCGTGAGGCCGTGCAGCTTCATGGCGCGATCGGCTACACCGACGAATACGATATCGGCCTGTTCCTCCGCAAAGCCATGGCGACGGCGAACAGCTACGGCTCCTCGGCGCTGCACCGCGCCCGCTACATGCGCTGCACCTCCGCCGGCGCGTAAGGCCGGGCCGGGCCGGTCTGGCCCGGCGCTCCGCTCAGGGCCGCGTCTCCGGCGGCGCCGCGGCGAGGGGAACATCCGGGCTGCCCTCCAGCCGGTCCCGGTGCAGCGCGGCGCGGCCGACGAGCATGAGCGTGACGGGGGTGGTGAGCACGACCAGGATGCCGATCAGCACCTCGTGTAGCACCGGGCGGCTCTCCAGCGTGGAGAAGAAGATCACCGAGCCCAGCAGCACGAAGCCCATCCCGCAGGAGGTGGCGAGGGTCGGCGCGTGGAGCCGCTCGTAGAAGCTCCTGAGGTGCAGCAGCCCCACGGCACCGGCCAGCGAAAGGCCGGAGCCCAGCAGTAGGCAAAGCGCCACCGGCACGGCGGCCCAGAGGGGGATGTCGGCGGCATGGCTCATTCGATCACCTCCCCGCGCATCAGGAACTTCGCCAACGCGGCCGTGCTGACGAAGCCGAGCAGCGCGATGACGAGGGCGATCTCGAAATAGATGTCCGTGCCGGAGCGTATCCCGAAGGTCAGCAGCAGCAGCATGCCGTTGACGTAGAGGGTGTCCAGCCCCAGCACCCGGTCCTGCGCGCGCGGGCCCCGCGCCACGCGCCATGCGCAGCAGACGAAGGCGAGGCCCAGCATGATCTGCGCCGCCAGAAGCGACCATTGCAGCACGGCCTGGCTCATTGGAAGATCTCCATCAGCGGTCGCTCGTAGCGTTCCTGGACGATGCGGGCCCAGCTGGCCTCGTCGATGAGGTCCAGAACATGCAGCAGCAGCCAGCCCTCCTCGGCATCGAATTCCAGCCAGGCCGTGCCGGGCGTGGCGGTTAGGATCACGGCGAGGACGGCCAGGGCCTGCGGGTCGCGCAGCGCCAGCCGGATGCGGATGAAGCCCGAGCGCCGGTCCTTCCGCCGCAGCAGGATGACCTGCGCCACCCCGATGTTGGAGCGGGCCACGTCCACCGCCACATGCCCGGCGAGCCGCAGGATGGTGCCGAACCGGCGCAGATGCGTCCGCCCCGGGCGCAGCATCGCCAGCGCCCAGCCGCCCATCAGCGCCACCACGGCGCCCACCAGCGCGGGGCCCGGCGCCAGCCTTTGCTCCAGCAGCAGCCACATGAGGAACAGCCCCGCCGAGGCCAGCGGGTGCGGCAGCAGGGCCTTCATGGGCGGCCCCCCGTCACGCCGCGCACGTAATCCTGCGGCGCGTGCAGGGAAGCGGCGGTGGCCTGCGCGTAGCGCGTCATCGGCCCGGCCGCGGCGGTCATCGCCACGCAGAGGCCGATCAGCAGCAGCACGGGCGCGATCTCCACCACGCCGACGACGGGCACGCCGCGCGTGGTCGCCCAGAGGCTGCGGATGCCGGCGCGCGCCATGGCCAGCACGGTGGCGAAGCCCGAGAGCACCAGCGCCGTCAGCAGGGCCCAGCCGCTGATCGAGAGAGCGGCCGGCCCCTCGCCCAGCCCCTCCGGGTTGAGGATGCCGCTGAGCATGGCGAACTTGCCGATGAAGCCGGAAAGCGGCGGCAGCCCGGCCAGCACCAGGGCGCAGCCGATGAAGCAGAGGCCGAGGATCGCCATGGTGGCGGGAATGGCGGTGCCCACCTCGTTCTCCTCCTCCTCGTCATCCTCGTCGCCGTCGCCGAAGGCCTCGAGCGTGACGGCCAGCACATCCGCCCCGATCTCGCGCCCGCGCTCCAGCAGCTCGATCAGCAGGAACAGCGCGCCGATCGCCAGGGCCGAGCTGGCCAGATAGACCAGCGCGCCGCCGGTCACCGCCACCTGTCCCGCGCCGATCGCCGCCAGCAGCGTGCCCGAAGAGATGAGCACGCAGGCCCCCGCGAGGCGCGAGAGGTCCTGCGTGGCCAGCGCGGACACCGCGCCGAAGCCGATGGTCATGATGCCGCCCGCCAGCAGCCAGGTGCCGCCGAACCCGGCCGAGGCGCCCGCATCCTCCCCGAACAGCAGCAGGGAAAGCCGCAGCACCGCATAGACCCCCACCTTGCTCATCAGGGAGAAGATGGCGGCGGCGGGCGGGCTGGCGGCGGCATAGGTCGGCCCCAGCCAGAAGCCCAGCGGCCACATCGCCGCCTTGGCGAGGAAGGCCATGGCCAGGATGGCCGCCCCGGCCTCCAGCAGCGGCCGGTCCGCCTCCGGCATGCCGGCGACGCGGCTGGCGAGATCGGCCATGTTGAGCGTGCCGGCCACGCCATAGATCATCGAAACGCCGACGAGGAACAGCAGCGAGGCGGCGAGGTTGATCGAGATGTAGTGCAGCCCCGCCTTCACGCGGGCGACGCCCGAGCCATGCAGCGCGAGGCCGTAGGACGCCGCCAGCAGCACCTCGAAGAAGACGAACAGGTTGAACAGGTCGCCGGTCAGGAAGGCGCCGTTCAGCCCCATCAGCTGGAACTGGAACAGCGCGTGGAAATGCGTGCCCATCCGCTGCCACCGCGCGAGCGAGAAGAGAAGCGCCGAAAGGCCGAGGACGGCGGTCAGCACGAGCATCAGCGCCGCCAGCCGGTCCACCACCAGCACGATGCCGAAGGTGGCGGGCCAGTCGCCCAGGCGATACACGGTCACGGTGCCGCCCAGATGCGCCTGCCAGGCCAGCATGGCGGCGATCACCACCATCGCCAGCGCCGAGGCCACGCCGAGCGACGCGCGCAGCCGGCCGCTCTGATCCTCCAGCGGGATCATGATCGCGCCCGCCAGCAGCGGCAGGACGATGGGCAGGATCGCGAGGTGTTGCATCCAGCCGCTCACCGTCCCGGCCCCCGTCCGTCCACATGGTCGCCGCCGGTCAGGCCCCGCGCGGCCATCATGACCACGAGGAACAGCGCCGTGGTGGCGAAGCCGATGACGATCGCCGTCAGCACCAGCGCCTGGGGCAGCGGATCGGCGAAGACCGCCGGATCGCCCGAGGTGCCGGGATCCAGGATGGGCGGCCGCCCCACGGGGAAGCGGCCCATGCTGAAGATGAACAGGTTCACCGCATAGGACAGCAGCGAGAGCCCGATGATGAGCTGGAAGGTGCGCGGCCGCATCAGCAGCCACACGCCGGAGCCGCCGAGCACGCCGATGGAGATGGCCAGGATGAGTTCCATCAGTCGTCTCCTGCGATCGCGGCGCGGGGCGGTGCGCGTTCCGGCAAGACCGGCCGGGCCGGCTTCGGGCTGCGCACGGACTGGTGCGCGATGGCGATCAGCATCAGCACCGTCGCGCCGAAGACGAGGGCGAAGACGCCGAGGTCGAACAGCACCGCGCTGGCCAGGGGCAGCTTGCCCAGCCAGCCCAGGTCCTCATAGGCGAAGTAGGAGGTGAGGAAGGGCCGCCCGGCCACCATGGCGGCGGCGCCGGTGCCCGCCGCGAGGAGCAGGCCCGCCCCCATCCAGCGCAGCGGATGCACCCGCAGGTGGTCGTCCACCCAGCGGGTGCCGCCCGCCATGTATTGCAGCAGGATGGCCACCGAGAGCATCAGCCCCGCCGCGAAGCCGCCGCCGGGCAGGTCGTGCCCGCGCAGCAGCAGGAAGATGGCGACGGTGCAGATGACCGGGAACATCAGCTTCATGATGGCTCCCGGCACCAGCAGCCAGTTCCCCTCCTCGCCCTGCTGCTGCTCGGGCACGCCGACGCTCTCGGGCGCCGGGCGGAAGCGGCGCAGCAGCGCGAAGACGGTCAGCGCCACGATGCCGAGCACGGTGATCTCGCCCAGCGTGTCGAAGCCGCGGAAATCCACCAGGATGACGTTCACCACATTGGTGCCGCCGCCCTCCGTATAGGCACGTTCGAGGAAGTGGCGGGACAGCCCGTCTGGCGAGGGCCGGGTCATGGTGGCGTAGGAGACCGCCGTCAGCCCCGCGCCGGCCGCGAGCGCGATGACGAAGTCCCGCCCGCGCCGCAGCCGGGGCAGCAGGGCCCTGGAGGTGTCGGAGAATTCCACGCGCTTGGGCAGCCAGCGCAGGCCCAGCAGCAGCAGCACCGTGGTCACCACCTCCACCAGAAGCTGGGTCAGGGCCAGGTCCGGGGCGGAGAACCAGACGAAGGTGAGGCAGGTTGCCAGCCCCGCGCCGCCCAGCAGCACCAGGGCGGCCAGCCGGTGGTACTTGGCCTGGTAGGCCGCGCCGATCGCGCAGCCCGCCCCCACCAGCCAGATCAGCGCCACCACCGGATCCGCCCGGGTCAGCGTCACGCCGCCCAGGCGCAGCCCGTAGGGCAGCAGCGCCAGCGCCGCCGCCAGGAAGGTGCCGCAGACCATCAGCCGCAGCTGCATCTGCAGCCGGCTGGTCCCCAGCAGGCGTTCCAGCGTGCGGGCGAAGCGCCAGGAGAGGAAGACCATGGTGCGGTCGAAGATCCGCCTTCCGTCCAGGCCCCGCATCAGCGGCGTGCCCTCCACCCCCGCGGTGAGATGGCGCTGCAGCAGCCGGTAGAGCAGCACGCCCAGCGCCAGCGCGAAGAGGCTCATCACCAGCGGCAGGTTGAAGCCGTGCCAGACCGCCAGGCTGTATTCCGGCGTGGCGTCCCGCAGCACCGAGCGCACCGCGACATCCAGGAAGGGCCCGATGGTGGCGGCGGGCAGGATGCCGACCACCATGCAGAGGAACACCAGCACCTCCACCGGCAGGCGCATCCATTGCGGCGGCTCGTGCGGCGTGCGCGGCAGGTCCACGGCATCCGGGCCGAAGAAGGCCCCGTGGATGAAGCGCAGCGAATAGGCGACCGCCAGCGCGCTGGCCAGCAGCGCCGCGATCGGCAGCATGGCATGCAGCATCGTGGGGGCGGAGGAAGCCGTCAGCGCCTCGGTGAAGAACATCTCCTTGGAGATGAAGCCGTTCAGCAGCGGCACGCCGGCCATGGCGGCGGCGGCCACCAGCGCCAGCCGCGCCGTGAAGGGCATGGACCGGTTGAGGCCGGAGAGGCGCCGGATGTCGCGCGTGCCCGTCTCGTGGTCGATGATGCCGGCGGCCATGAACAACGAGGCCTTGAAGGTCGCGTGGTTCATCGTGTGGAAGATGGCGGCCACCATCGCCAACGGGCTGTTCAGGCTCAGCAGCAGCGTGATCAGCCCGAGATGGCTGATGGTGGAATAGGCCAGCAGCCCCTTCAGGTCGTGCTGGAAGATGGCGACATAGGCGCCCAGCAGCAGCGTGATCATGCCGCAGGTGCCGAGGATCCAGAACCATTCCTCCGTGCCCGCCAGCACGGGCCAGAGCCGCGCGAGCAGGAAGATGCCCGCCTTCACCAGCGTCGCGGAATGCAGATAGGCCGAGACGGGGGTGGGCGCCGCCATCGCCTGCGGCAGCCAGAAATGGAAGGGGAACTGCGCGCTCTTCGTCAGCGCTCCCAGCAGGACCAGCACCAGCGCCGGCAGGTAGAGCGGGTGGTCGCGGACCATGTCGCCCGCCGCCAGCACGCGGTCCAGGTCGTAGGAGCCGACGATATGGCCCAGCAGCAGCACCCCGGCGAAGAGCGCCAGCCCGCCGCCCGCCGTGACGGTGAGCGCGATGCGCGCGCCGTCCCGCGCCGCCGCGGATTGCTGCCAATAGCCGATCAGCAGGAAGGAGAAGAGGCTCGTCAGCTCCCAGAAGAAGACGAGCTGGATCAGGTTGCCCGAGAGCACCAGCCCCATCATCGATCCCATGAAGAACAGCAGGAAGGAGAAGAAGCGCGGGATCGGGTCGTCGGGGGACATGTAGTAGCGGGCGTAGAGCACGACCAGGAAGCCGATGCCCGCCACCATCGCGGCGAAGACCGAGGCGAGGCCATCCATGCGGAGCACGAAGGTCAGGCCGAGTTCCGGCGCCCAGGGCACCTCCAGCCGCGGCACCTGCCCCTGCGAGACGGAGGGCCAGAGCAGCCAGACCATCACCATCGCCAGCAGCGCCACGCCGCCGGCCAGCCAGGATTCCAGCCCGCGCCGGTTGCGCGGCAGCAGCGCCACGACCAGGGCGCCGAGATAGGGCAGGCCGATGGCGGCCGAAAGGGAGAGGGCGTCAGGCACAGGGCGCCGTCCTTTGGTTCGCGGAGCAAAAGAGCAGGCCGTTCGTCGCGGCCCGCGGCGGCATCAGGGCTGCGCGTCGAGGTCCGGATGGTCCGCCGCGCGCAGCCTGGCCAGCGCCTCGGCGGCCGATCCGGCCTGGCGGAGCTGGCGCGGAAGCTGGTTGTCGCGCAGCGCGCGGCAGATGCCGGACAGGGCGGGCAGGAAGCCTTCCGATTCCGATTCCGGCCACAGCACGAGGAAGACGAGGTCCACCCGCTCGCCGTCCCGCGCCTCGAAATCGATCGGCCGCTCCAGCCGGGCCAGGATGGCCAGGGGTTCCCGCAGCCAGTCCAGCCGCGTATGCGGCAGCGCCACCCCGCGCCCGAGCGCGGTGGAGCCGAGCTTTTCCCGCGCCATCAGGGCCTGGAGGATATCCTCCTTGCGATGCCCGAGGCGGTTGCCGGCTTCGGTGGAGAGCATGTCGAGCAGCTCGGCCTTGTTCGCGGGCCCGAGGCTGAGGATGCCATCGGGGGCAGGGAACAGGTCGGCAATGGCCATGAGGTACTCCAAGGTCTGACGGGGCGAGACGGCCGCACGGCCCGGCATCCCTTTAGCAGGCATTCTCCGGCCCAGGGCCGCCTCCCCCGCCCAACTTCGGCCTCTGTCGCGCTCGTTATGAGGCCACCTCACCGATCCGTGACCGGGCAAGGGGAGGGAAAGCACCCGATCCCGGAACGAGGCGGAACGCCCGGGCCGGTGTCTCCGCGGCGCGCGGCGCCGCGCGCGTCCTCAGCCCGCCCCGTCCAGGGCTCCCTCGGGCACCCGCGCCGGTGTCACGCAATCCTCCAGGCTCGTCCCGTCCAGCTCGGCGAGGAACGCCTCCCGCGCCCGGGCCAGCCGGCGCCGCAGGCGGCAATCCGGCATGAAGCAACAGGTGCCGCCCGTGGGCAGGAAGCAATCGACCAGCGCCTGGTCCCGCTCCAGATGCCGCACCACCGTGCCGATCGCGATCCCGGCCGCCGGCCGGGCGAGCATCACCCCACCCCGCGCGCCGCGCAGCGTGCGGACCAGCCCGGCCTCCGTCAGGTCCTGCACGATCTTATGGATGTGGTTGCGCGGCACGCCGATCTCGCGCGCCAGCACCTCCGTGCTCCGGTGGCGCTCCGGCTCCCCGGCCAGGCGCATCAGCAGCCGCAGGGCGAAATCGGTGGAGGAACGAAGGCGCACGGCATCAACCCCGAAACTGGTATTGACGATACCACATTCCGGGCTGAAGGTAATTGGTATCGCGGATGCAAGATTGCTCCCCGAACGGAGACCCACCATGAGCGTCACCACCGAACCCGGCTTCGCCCATCGCCGGATCGCGGAGATCGCCACCACCCTGCCCGGCTCCACCGCCGTCTTCCGCAAGCACAAGCTGGACTTCTGCTGTGGCGGCGACGTGCCCCTGGGCGAAGCCGCCGCGCGGCGCGGCGCCAGCCTCCCCACCCTGGAAGCCGAGTTGGCCGCGCTTCTCCCGCGGGCGGGCGAGGCGCCGCCGGAGAGCACGGAAAGCCTGATTGCCGTGATCGAGACGCGATACCACGCCACCCACCGGCGCGAGCTGCCCGAGCTGATCCGCCTGGCCCGGCGGGTGGAGGCGGTGCACGGGGACAAGCCCGGCGCCCCGCGCGGCCTGGCCGAGCTGCTGGAGGAGATGGGCGCCGAACTGGAATCGCACATGCAGAAGGAGGAGCAGGTGCTCTTTCCCCTGATGCGCGAGGGTGGGCATCCGACGATCGGCCACCCCATCGCCATGATGCGCCACGAGCATGACGACCATGGCGAGCATCTGCGCGGCCTGGAGGCCCTGACCAACCACGGCGTGGCACCCGAGGGCGCCTGCAACACTTGGCGCGCCCTCTATGCCGGCACCCGCAAGCTGGCGGACGACCTGATGGAGCACATCCACCTGGAGAACAACGTCCTCTTCCCCCGCTTCGAGGCCGGGCGGTGACGGCGGCCATCGGCATCGTCGCCGTCTCCGACCGCGCCAGCCGCGGCGAGTATGAGGACAAGGGCGGGCCGGCCATCGAGGCCGCGCTCGCCCGCATCCTCGCCTCGCCCTGGCGCCCCCTGCGCCGCCTGATCCCGGACGAGCAGCCGCTGATCGAGGCGGCCTTGCGGGAGCTGGCGGATGCGGAGGCCTGCCCGCTCATCGTCACCACCGGCGGCACCGGCCCGGCGCCGCGGGACGTGACGCCGGAAGCCACGGAGGCGGTGTGCGAACGCCTCCTCCCCGGCTTCGGGGAGCTGATGCGCGCGGTTTCCCTGCGCGCGGTGCCCACCGCCATCCTGTCGCGCCAGATGGCCGGCACGCGGGGGCGGAGCCTCATCGTGAACCTGCCCGGCAAGCCCTCCGCCATCGCGGAATGCCTGGATGCGGTCTTCCCCGCGATTCCCTACTGCATCGACCTGATCGGCGGCCCCCGGCTGGAAACCCGCCCGGAGATCTGCCGCGCCTTCCGCCCCGGCGAGGGCTGAGGGGCGGGGCCCCTCCGGGCCCCGCCGCCGCCCTCAGACCGCCCGCAGGCCGCGCCCGGCCGCGCTCCTCATCCGGGCGGCGGGGGGCGCGGCGGCGTGGGGGGCATCGGCGCGGGCACCGCCGGGAAGCACCTGAAGGCCGCCGATCGCGGGGCGCAGCGGGTCGTCGGGGTCGAGCTGGCGGAAGGGGCCGCGCGGCCCGGAGGCGGCCTGCAGCACGCCCCAGCCGAAGTGGAAGTACCAGCCGTGCAGGGAGAGGCTCCCCGCCGCCACGCGCTCCGCGACGAAGGGATAGGCGGCGAGGTTCCGCAGGCTCGCCAGCAGCGTCGCCTGCTCCGCCCGGCGGGCCAGCGGCGCACGCTCCGCATCGGTCACGAGGCCATCCATCTCCTCGCGCACCTCCCGGGCGACCTCCACCCAGTCCGAGACATAGTCGAAGCGGCGCGCGCCATGGTCATGCTCCAGCAGGCAGCGCACGCCGGCGCAGAAGGAGTGGCCGAGCACGACCACGTGCCGCACCCCCAGCGCCTTCACCCCGAATTCGATGGCCGAGGCGGTGCCATGCGGCTGGCCGTCATCCGTGGGCGGCGGCACCAGGGCGGCCACGTTCCGCACGACGAACAGATCGCCCGGCCGCGCCCCGCAGATGATGGCGGGGTCCGTGCGGCTGTCGGAGCAGGCGATCACCATCACCTCCGGGTGCTGTCCCTCCAGCAGGCGGCTGAACAGCTCCTCGTCCACCTCGAAATGCTGGTGACGGAACTGGCCGAAGCCGCTCACCAGGCGCCGCAGCGCCGTTTCCTCGGCCGGCGGGGCGCCATGCGCCGGCCCCTCCCCGGAGGAGGGGCCTGCCGGCCCGCCGCAGCACCCGCGCCGCCAGGACTGGATCCGCGCCATGAGCGCCGCCTCCTCAGGCCATCGCGCCGCAGCCGGGCGCGGGCATGGACAGGCCATGGGCGAGCAGCCCGGCCGCGTGGAAGATCACGAAATTCGCCATGCGCGGCACATCCCCGAGGGCCAGCCACGGCACCGGCGCCGTCATCGGCGCATCCGACGCCACGGCGAGCACGGAGGGGTCATCCAGCGCCAGCAGCCGCCGGTCCTGTCCGGCACGCACCGCCTCGAGCTTCGGGTAGGGCGAGAGCCGGAAGCCTTCCAGCAGCACGATATCCACGGGCGAAAGGCGGGCGATCAGCTCGTCCACATCCGGCTCGTCCTCCGCCCGGCGCAGCTCCCGCATCAGCAGATGCCGCGTGCCGCTCGCCAGGATGATCTCCTCCGCCCCCGCCTCGCGCTGCGCCCAGCTCCCCGTGCCCGGCCGGTCCAGGTCCAGCTCGTCCGGCACGTGCTTGATGGTGGAGACGCGCAGCCCGCGCCCGGTCAGCTCGGCCACCAGCTTCGGCACCAGGCCCGACTTGGCGGCGCAGGCGCCCACGACGCCGAACACTCTCGTCACGATGCGATCGTCCTTGCCGAATGCGCCCCGCCGGCCGGAACCGGCCCGGGCAGCTCACCACGATGGAAGGCCATGCCGTGCTCCAGGCTCGCCGCGATCCGCCGGGCGCGCTCGAGCAGGTGCTCGGCGCCGGCCGGGGCGCAGACCTCGCGCACCGTCTCCTCGAACAGGGCCAGCCAGCGCGTGAAATGGGCGGGCTGCAGGCCGAGCGGCGCATGCGCCGCCATGGGCTGGCCATGGTAGCGCCCGGTCATCAGCGCCACCGAGGACCAGAAGGCGCAGAGCCGGGCGATATGTGTCTCCCAGTCCTCCACCCCCGCGAAAAGCGGACCGATCGCGGGGTCCTGCCGCGCCCGGTCGTAGAAGGCGCGGACGAGGCGCTCGATCACCGCCTCGTCCAGCCCGGTCGCGGCCTGGGCGGCACGGCTGGCCGCCGCCCGCCGCGCCGCGGCTTCCTCCGCGTCAATCACCGGCCGCCTCCCCTTCCCGGGCCAAGGCGTCGCGGAAGGGCAGGACCTCCAGCGGGGCGCCGGGCCGCAGGGCGTCCGGCCCGGCCGGCAGGAAGGCCAGCCCATCCGCCTCCAGCAGCGGCATCAACCGGCCGGAGCCGCCCGGCCCCGTCCGCTCCGCCCAGAGGCAAGCACCGCGCTGCACCAGCCGCACCGGCACGAATTCCGCCCGCGCCGCGCGGCGGGGCATCCCGAACCCCGCCCGGACCATCAGCCGCCCCGGCTCCCCCGCACCCGCCATGCGGGCCAGCAGCGGCCGCAGGAAGGCGACCGCCCCGGCCAGCGCGGCCTGCGGGTTGCCCGGCAGCCCGAGGAACACCGAATTCCCGATCCGCCCAGCGCCGAGGGGCTTGCCCGGCTTCATCGCCACCCTGAGCACGTCGAGCGACCCGCCGAGCGAGAGGAGCGCCTCGCGCAGATGGTCCTCATCCCCCACGGAAATGCCCGCGCTGGTCAGGATCAGGTCGGCCCCGGCTTCGGCCGCGGAGCGCAGGGCCTCCCGCATCGCCGCCGCGTCGTCGGCCATCACCGGCCGCGCCTCCACCTCCGCGCCCCAGCCCCGCAGGAGGGCGCGCAGCATGGGCAGGTTGGAATCATGGATCTGCCCGGGCCGCAGCGGTGCCCCGGCCGCCCGCAATTCCCGCCCGCCCGACATCAGCACCACGCGCGGCCGCCGCCGCACCGGCACGGCGGAGAGCCCCTGCGCGGCCAGCACGGTCACATGCCGCCAGTCCAGCAGCCGGCCCTCCGGCAGCAGCTCGGCCCCGGCGCGGATATCCTCGCCCTGGCAACGGCGGTGCGCCCCCGGCAGCGGCGCCAGGCGGAGGCGGATCATCCCGCCCCGCCGCAGCACATCCTCCTGCGCCACCACCGCATCCGCGCCCCAGGGCATCGGCGCCCCCGTCAGCACGCGATGGGCGCTGCCGGGCAGCAGCCAGCCCGGCGGCTCGCCCGCGGCGGTGCGGCCCGCCACGGGCAGCCAATCCTCCGCCCGCAGCCCCTCGGCGGACACGGCATAGCCGTCCATCGCCGCCTGGTCGAAGCCCGGCAGGGAAAGGCGGGCCTGCACGGAAGCGGCCAGCACGCGCCCGATGCAGTCCTCGATCCCGACCTCCTCGGCGGCCATCGGCGCCCCGGCCAGCGCCAGCACCCGCGCCCGCGCCTCCTCGAAGGCCATGCCGCCCGCGCCGCAGGCGAGGTCCGCGCTGATCGCGTTCATGAGGACCGCCTGGTGAAGCGCACCCGCACCGGATCGGGGAAGGCGCGCGCCAGCACCCGCTCGACCGCCGCCACGGCCGGCTGGGGAGAGCCCGCCATGGCACCGATGAGATCGAGCCAGATCTCCTCATCCCCATGCTCGACGAGGTGGCGGACGCGGGAGGCCACCATGGCGCCGGCCGACACCCCATCCGCCGCCGCCGCGCCGAGGACACGCTCGCGGACCTCCGGCCGCCCGACGAGGGAGAGCACCTCCTCCGCCCGCGCGGGATCGGCCAGCCCGCCCAGAATCTCGCCCAGCATGGCCGCCTCCCTATTGCACCAGGGGCGTCGTGGCGCCCGGGAGGTCGAAGCCGTCGATCCTCGCCTGGCCGGCCAGCAGCGCCACATACTGGGACACCGCGCGCCGCCACGCGCTCTCCTCGAGATAGCGCGCGATCCGCGGCTGCGCCTGCTCGAAGGGCAGCACCTGCCCGGCCGCCTTCCGCTCCAGCCGCAGCACATGCACGCCGTAGCGGGTGCGGACCGGCTCGGGGCAGGTCTCCCCCTCCGCCAGGGTGAGAAGCGCCGCCTCGAATTCCGGCGTCGTCTCGCCGCGCGCCACCTGCCCCAGCCGCCCGCCCTCGGGGGCGGAGGGGCAGTCGGACAGCGCGGCGGCCATGGCCGCGAAGCGCCCGGGCTCCGCCATCACCTCGGCCAGCACGGCCTGCGCGCGTTCCAGCGCCCGGCCATAGGCGACCTCATCCTCCCGCGCGGCCTGGAAGAGGATGTGCATCGGCTCGAACAGGTCGGGGCCGCGGAAGCGCGCGGGGTTGGTCAGGTAGTAGCGCCGGCACACCGCTTCATCCGCGCGCGGCGTCCTCACCTCGGCTTCGAGCAGGGCGCGGATCAGCGCCTCCTCCTCGGTCTCGCGCAGGCCGTCCAGGGTCTGCGGTTCCGCCACCAGCCCGAGCGCCCTGGCGCGCTGGGCCAGCAGCTCGCGCACCACCAGCGCCCGCGTCGCCTCCGTCCAGCCCTGCCGGGCATCCGCCCCGGCATGGTTCTGGACCTCCCGCGCGATCTCCGCATTCGCGATGACCACGTCATTGACGGCGATGACCGGCGCCGTCGAGTTCCGGAGAGTGACCATCCGCATGGCTCAATCCCCCCCGAGCGCGAGTTGCGGCGCCGGTGCCTCGGCCGCCGGACGGAAGCCCTGCTCCCTGGCCGCCGGCCGCGACTCCACCCCGGGGCGGGCCCGGACGGGGCGCAGCGTGCGCACGACCTGATACCCCGTGCGGCCGAGATACCAGACAGGCGCGCTCCACACATGCACCAGCCGGGTGAAGGGGAAGAGCACGAACAGCGTCATGCCAAGGGCGAGATGCAGCTTGAAGATGATGGAGACATCCGCGATCTCCGCCGCGACGCCGGGCTGCAGCGTCACGATCCCCTGCGCCCAGGTCATGAACTTCACCATCTCATGCCCATCCATGTGCTGGGCGGAGACGGGGATGGTGAGCAGCCCGAGGGTGAGCTGCGCCCACAGCACGAGCAGGATCGCCGTGTCGCTGAAGCTGGAATTGGCGCGGATGCGCGGATCCAGAAGGCGCCGGTGCGCCAGCAGCGCGATTCCGATCCAGCAGGCCACGCCCGCCACGCCACCCACCAGCATCGCCATGCCCTGCTTGAAGCCATGCCCGATGCCGAGCGCATCGAACACCGCCACCGGCGTCAGCAGGCCCACCAGATGCCCGCCGAAGATCACCAGGATGCCGACATGGAACAGGTTCGACCCCCAGCGCAGCTGCTTGCGCCGCAGCAACTGGCTGGATCCCGTCCGCCAGGTGTACTGCGAATGGTCGAAGCGCAGAAGGCTGCCCAGCACGAAGACCGTCAGCGAGAGATAGGGATACCAGCCGAAAAGGGCGTTGTTGAACCAGTTGCCCATGGTGCTTGCCTCCTCAGGCCGCCACGGCGGCATCGCGCGTCGCCGCCCTGAGGCGGGTGCGCAGCCGGTCCGTTCCACAATTGTCCATCGCCTCGCCGGGGCCGAAGTCGACCGCCGCCTCCTCCCAGGCCGCATCGAGCGCCGCCAGGTCGTCCGGGTCCTCGTCCGGGATGGCGGAGGCGCCGACCGCGGGCGCCGCCGCCAGCTCCGCCACCGCCTCCATCACGGCGGCGTAGCCGGCATCGCGGGACGCCAGGCGGTCCGCCAGCGCGCGCAGGATGGCGGCGGGCTCGCCCAGCAGGGGATGCGCCTCCTCCGCCGGCAGCAGGGAGAGGAATTCGAGGAACAGCGGCAGGTAATCCGGCAGTTCGCCCGGCGCCATCTCCAGCCCGTGCTCTCGGTACAGGGTGATCAGGTCCGCCATGGCCTGGCCGCGGTCACGGCTCTCGCCATGCACATGCTCGAACAGGTGCAGCGACACGGCGCGGCCGCGGTCGAACAGCGCGACATAGCGTTCCTGCGCCTCATAGATGTCGCGCCCCGCGAGATCGCTGAGCAGCGCGCGCAGCGCCGCGCGGCGGGGCGGCAGCAGAATGGCCTCCTCCTCCAGGGCGGCGCCGATTTCCGGCGCGGCCCGGCGCAGCTCCTCGGTGGGATAGGAGAGCAGCGCGGCCAGCGCCCGGTGCGTGCGGGACATCACTCGACCTCCATCGGGGTCTTGCCGCCAGACTTGGCGCCGAACAGGTTGAAGCCGGTCTTGCCCGAGCAGCCATCGCCGAAGGAGAAGCCGCAGGACCCGCGCAGCTGGTAGGCATCCTCCCCGGTCTCGCGATGCGCGGAGGGGATCACGAAGCGGTCCTCGTAATTGGCGATCGCCATCAGCCGGTACATCTCCTCGATGTCGTTGCCGGTGAGCCCGACGCGCTCGGCCAGGGCGTCGTCCAGCACGCCATCCACCGTCTTGCTGCGCATGAAGGCGCGCATCGCCATCATCCGCTCCAGCGCCAGCTCCACCGGAGCGGTGCGGCCGGCGGTCAACAGGTTCGCCAGGTATTCGACCGGGATGCGCAGCGACTTCACGTCCGGCAAGCCATTCACCGTGCCGAGGTCGCCCTTGGCGGCGGCGGACTGGATCGGGCTCAGCGGCGGCACGTACCAGACCATCGGCAGCGTGCGGTATTCGGGGTGCAGCGGGAAGGCGATCTTCCAGTCCATCGCCATGCGCCACACGGGCGAGCGCTTCGCGGCCTCCAGCCAGGCATCCGAGATGCCGTCCTCCCGCGCCTTCGCCTGCACGCGCGGATCGAAGGGGTCGAGGAAGACCTTGAGTTGCGCCTCGTAGAGGTCGCCCTCATCCGGCACCGAGGCGGCCTCGGCGATGCGGTCCGCGTCATACAGCACCACGCCGAGATAGCGGATGCGGCCGACGCAGGTCTCGGAGCACACGGTCGGCAGCCCGGCCTCGATGCGCGGGAAGCAGAAGGTGCACTTCTCCGACTTGCCGGAGGACCAGTTGTAGTAGACCTTCTTATAAGGGCAGCCGGAGACGCACATGCGCCAGCCGCGGCACTTGTCCTGGTCGATCAGGACGATGCCGTCCTCCTCCCGCTTGTAGATGGCACCCGACGGGCAGGCCGCCGCGCAGGCCGGGTTGAGGCAGTGCTCGCACAGCCGCGGCAGGTACATCATGAAGGTGTTCTCGAAGGCGCCATAGATGTCCTTCTGAACGCCCTCGAAATTCGCGTCCTGGCTGCGCTTGCTGAACTCGCCGCCCAGGATCTCCTCCCAGTTCGGGCCCCACTCGATCTTCTCCATCCGCTGCCCGCTGACCAGCGAGCGCGGGCGGGCGGTCGGCATGGCCTTCACCTCGGGCGCCTTCTGCAGGTGCTCGTAGTCGAAGGTGAAGGGCTCGTAGTAATCGTCGATCTCCGGCATGTCCGGGTTGGCGAAGATCTTGCTCAGCACGCGCCACTTGGCGCCGATGCGCGGCTCGATCCTGCCGTCCTCGCGCCGGACCCAGCCGCCCTTCCAGCGCTTCTGGTTCTCCCAGTCCTTCGGGTAGCCGATGCCGGGCTTGGTCTCGACATTGTTGAACCAGGCGTACTCCACGCCCTCGCGGCTGGTCCAGACGTTCTTGCACGTCACCGAGCAGGTATGGCAGCCGATGCACTTGTCGAGGTTCAGCACCATCGCGATCTGCGCGCGAACCTTCATCACACCTTCTCCTTCGCGGCGACGTCTTCGAGCCAGTCGATTTTGTTCATGCGGCGGATGACGATGAACTCGTCACGGTTGGAGCCGACCGTGCCGTAGTAGTTGAAGCCATAGGATTGCTGGGCGTAGCCACCGATCATATGGGTGGGCTTCAGCACCGCGCGGGTGACGGAGTTGTGGATGCCACCCCGCTTGCCCGTGATCTCGCTGCCCGGCACGTTCACGATCTTCTCCTGGGCGTGGTACATCATGACCATTCCCGGGTTGACGCGCTGCGAGACCACCGCCCGGGCCACCAGCGCGCCATTGGCGTTGTAGGCCTCGACCCAGTCATTGTCGGCGATGCCGGCGCTCTTCGCGTCGTCCTCGCTCATCCAGATCACCGGGCCGCCGCGGTTCAGCGTCAGCATCAGCAGGTTGTCGGAATAGGTGCTGTGGATGCCCCATTTCTGGTGCGGCGTGATGAAGTTCAGCACCACCTCGGCGTTGCCATTCCCATGCCGGCCCAGCACCGGCGCCACGGCCTTGGTGTCCACCGGCGGGCGCCAGGTCACGAAGCTCTCGCCGAAGCCGCGCATCCACAGATGGTCCTGGTACAGCTGCTGCCTACCGGTCAGCGTGCGCCAGGGGATCAGCTCATGGACGTTGGTGTAGCCGGCGTTGTAGCAGACCTTCTCGCTCTCCAGCCCCGACCAGGTGGGGGAGGAGATGATCTTGCGCGGCTGCGCCTGCACGTCGCGGTAGCGGATCTTCTCGTCTTCCTTGGGCAGCGCCAGATGAGCGTGCTCGCGGCCCGTGAACTGGCCCAGCGCCTCCCAGGCCTTCACCGCCACTTCGCCATTCGTCTCCGGCGCCAGGCTCAGGATGGCCTCGATCGCATCGAGATCGGCCTCCAGCTTTGGCTGGCCGTTCCTCGCGGTGCCGTTCAGCGCGCGCAGGAACTCCACCTCGTGCTGGGTGTTCCAGCCGATGCCCTTGCCGCCATTGCCGAGCTTCTCCAGCAGCGGACCGACCGAAATGAAACGCTCGTACAGGCCGGGATAGTCGCGCTCCACCACGCTGACGCTCGGCATGGTGCGGCCGGGGATCGGCGGCACGGCGCCGGTCTTCCAGTCCTGCACGTCATAGGGCTGGGCCAGCTCCCCCGCCGTGTCGTGCAGGATGGGCGTGAGCACCACATCCGTCTCCTTGCCCAGCACCTCGGGCGCGATCTCGGAGAAGGTCCTGGCGATGCCCTTGTAGATGTCCCAGTCCGGGCGAGCCTCCCAGGCCGGGTCCACCGCCGCGGAGAGCGGATGGATGAAGGGGTGCATGTCGGAGGTGTTGAGGTCGTTCTTCTCGTACCAGGTGGCCGTCGGCAGCACGATGTCCGAGTAGACGCAGGTGGTGGACATGCGGAAGTCCAGCGTCACCAGCAGGTCCAGCTTGCCCTGCGGCGCGTCCTCGTGCCAGCGCACCTCCTGCGGCTTCTCCTGGCCTTCCTGCCCGAGATCCTTGCCCAGCACGCCGTTGTCGGTGCCCAGCAGGTGCTTCAGGAAGTACTCGTGCCCCTTGCCGGAGGAGCCGAGCAGGTTGGAGCGCCAGATGAACATGTTGCGCGGCCAGTTCGCCGGGTCGTCCGGATCCTGGCAGGACAGTTCCAGCTCGCCGGACTTCACGGCCTGCGCCACATAGTCCTTCGGCTCCAGGCCCGCCGCACGCGCCCTGGCGGCGATGGTCAGCGGATTCTGCTTGAGCTGCGGCGCGGAAGGCAGCCATCCCATCCGCTCGGCGCGGACGTTGTAGTCGATCAGCGAGCCGCTCCAATCGCCCTCGGGCGCCGTGGGTGACAGGATTTCCGAGACGCCCAGCGTTTCGTAGCGCCACTGGTCCGTATGCGCGTAGAAGAAGGAGGTGGAGTTCTGCTGCCGCGGCGGGCGGTTCCAGTCCAGCGCGAAGGCGATCGGCGCCCAGCCGGTCTGCGGCCGCAACTTCTCCTGCCCCACGTAATGCGACCAGCCGCCGCCGGACTGCCCGATGCAGCCGCAGAACACCAGGAGGTTGATGATCCCCCGGTAGGCCATGTCCATGTGGTACCAGTGGTTCAGTCCCGCCCCGAGGATGACCATGGAACGGCCATTGGTCTTCTCGGCATTGGTAGCAAACTCGCGCGCCACATGGATGATCTGGTGGCGCGGCACGCCGGTGACGCGCTCGGCCCAGGCCGGGGTGAAGGGCTCGTCGGCGTCGTAGGACTGCGCCACGTTGCCGCCGCCGAAGCCGCGGTCCAGCCCGTAATTGGCGCAGAGCAGGTCGAACACCGTCGCCACCAGCGCCTCACCCTCGCGGAGCCGCAGGTTGCGGACGGGGACGTTGCGCACCAGCACGTCGGGGTGCTCGGTGGCGGTGAAGCCATTGGTCGTGGTGCCGCCGAAATACGGGAAGGCGACACGCGCGGTCGGACCGTCGCCCGCCAGCGTCAGGTTGAGGGACACATCGGCGCCGCCGCTCTCGCGTGACTCCAGGTTCCACTTGCCCTGCTCGCCCCAGCGGAAGCCAATGGAGCCGTTGGGCACCACGGGGTTGCCCCCGGCGTCCAGCGCCACGGTCTTCCAGGCCGGGTTGTTGCTCTCGCCGAGCCCGTCCACGAAGTCGTCCGCGCGCAGCAGGCGCTCGGCCACGTAGCGGTCGCCCTGCCGCACCAGGCGCACCAGCATCGGCATGTCGGTGTAGCGGCGGGCGTAGTCGTCGAAATACGGCACGGTGCGGTCGAGATAGAACTCGCGCAGCATCACATGGCCCATGGCCAGCGCCAGCGCGGCATCGGTGCCCTGCTTCGGGTGCAGCCAGAGGTCGGCGAACTTGGTGGCCTCGGCATAGTCGGGGGAGACGACGACGCTCTTGGTGCCCTTGTAGCGGACCTCCGTGTAAAAATGCGCGTCCGGCGTGCGCGTCTGCGGCACGTTGGAGCCCCACAGCATCAGGTAGCCGGCATTGTACCAGTCGGCGCTTTCCGGCACGTCGGTCTGCTCGCCCCAGGTCATCGGGCTGGCGGGCGGCAGGTCGCAGTACCAGTCGTAGAAGCTCATGCACACGCCGCCGAGCAGCGACAGGTAGCGCGAGCCCGCGGCGTAGGAGACCATCGACATCGCCGGGATGGGCGAGAAGCCGATCACGCGGTCCGGGCCGAAGGTCTTCGCGGTATAGGCGTTGGCTGCGGCGATGATCTCGTTGACCTCGTCCCAGCTCGCCCGCACGAAGCCGCCAAGGCCGCGCTTCTTCGTGTAGCTGGCCCGCTTCTCCGCATCCTCGACGATCGAGGCCCAGGCCGCGACCGGCGTGCGGATCGCGCGCGCCTCGCGCCACAGCTTCATCAGCCGGCCGCGCACCATCGGGTGCTTCACGCGGTTGGCGGAGTAGAGATACCAGGAGTAGCTGGCGCCACGGGCACAGCCGCGCGGCTCGTGATTCGGCATGTCGGGGCGCGTGCGCGGGTAGTCCGTCTGCTGCGTTTCCCAGGTGACGATCCCGCCCTTGACGTAGATCTTCCACGAGCAGGAGCCGGTGCAGTTCACGCCATGCGTGGAGCGGACGACCTTGTCGTGCTGCCAGCGCTTCCGGTAGCCGTCCTCCCATCCACGCGGCTCGTTGGTGACCACCCCGTGGCCGTCGGCGAAGGTGTCGACCTGCTTCTTGAAGAAGGTCAGCCGGTCGAGGAAGTGGCTCATCCCTGGAATTCCCGCGATGGGCGGCCCTCCACAGAAGGAGGGGCCGCGAAGCATAGGCTTATGCTGCGTGACTCGAAGCACACCGGGCATTGATTCAGATCAACGCTCTTCCGTGACGAGACTGCCCTTATCCGCGGAGACAGATCACCCGCCGGTCCGGCTCCGGGCCAGGGCGGCAGGGCATAAGGAACACGCGGTGGATACCGAACCGTCCCCAGCCCCCGGATTTCCGGCGCCGGAGGACCACCCTCCCGAAACTCCGCGCGAAGCCCTGGCCGCAACGCCCTGGCTGCGCGCCGTGCCACCGCGCGTGCTGGAAAGCCTCGCGGCGCATGCGGTGCTGCACCGCCTGCCCAGCGGAAGCATCGTCTTCGAACAGGCGGAAACCCCGGCCTTCGCGCAGTTCCTCATCGGCGGCAGCGTGGAGCTCCTCGCCGTGGGCCCGCGGACCGAGGCCTTCGTGGAGCTGATCCGCCCCGTCGACCTGCTGCTGCCGGCCGCCGTGCTGAACCGCCAGCCCTACCTCCTGCGGGCACGGGTGCTGAGCGAGGCCACGCTTCTGCTGGTGCAGGCCGAAACCTTCCGTGAGGCCGTCACCGCGGACCACGCCTTCTGCCTGGCCGTGCTGGGCTGCCAGGCAGCGCAGTTCCGCCGGCGGGTGAAGCAGGTGAAGAATCTTGGCCTGCGCTCCGCCGAGGAGCGGGTGGGCTGCTACCTCGTCCGGCTCACCCAGGACGCGCCGCCGGGCACGCCCGTGCGCCTCCCGGTCGAGAAGCGCCTCATCGCCTCCGAGCTCGGCATGACGCGCGAGACCTTCTCGCGCTCGCTGAACGCCATGGCGCGGCACGGAATCCGGATCGAGGGCGATCTCGTCACCCTCACGGATCCCGTCGCCGCCCGCACCCGCTTCGCCCTCGATCCCCTGATCGACGGAACGGAAGAATTCCACCCGCTGCAAGCGAAAGGAACCTGACGATGACGACCGCTCCGGTCGTGCCGGCAGACCAGGGCCGGGCCCTGTGGCTGTCCACCTTTGCCTTCACCATATGCTTCGCCGTCTGGACGATCTTCGCGATCATCGGCATCCAGATCCAGAAGGATCTCGGGCTCACCGATACGCAGTTCGGCCTGCTGGTCGGCACGCCGATCCTCGTCGGCTCGCTCATCCGCCTCATCCTCGGCGTCTGGGCGGACCAGTATGGCGGGCGCGTGGTCCTGGTCATCACCATGCTCGCCGCGGCGGTCATGACGGCGCTGCTCACCTTCGCGCATGACTACCCGACCTTCCTCCTCGCCGCCCTCGGCGTCGGCATCTCGGGCGGCAGCTTCTCGGTGGGCGTGGCCTATGTCGCCAAGTGGTTCCCGCAGGAGAAGCAGGGCACGGCCCTCGGCATCTTCGGCGCTGGCAATGTCGGCGCGGCGGTCACGAAATTCGCCGCCCCCACCGTCATGGTCGCCTATGGCTGGCAGACGGTGGCGCTGGTCTGGGCGGCCGCCCTCGGCATCACCGCCGTGCTCTTCTTCCTGTTCACGAAGGACGACCCGGACCTGGCGCGCCGGCGCGCGGCCGGCACACGGCCCGAATCGCTCGGCGCGATGATCGCCCCGCTCGCGAATGTCCAGGTGTGGCGCTTCTCGCTCTACTACTTCTTCGTCTTCGGCGGCTTCGTCGCGCTCGCCCTCTGGCTGCCGCGCTACCTCATCGGCGTCTACGGCCTGGACATCAAGACCGCGGGCATGATCGGCGCCTTCTACTCCATCCCGGCCTCGGTCTTCCGGGCCTATGGCGGCCATCTGTCGGACCGCTACGGCGCCCGGCGGGTGATGTACTGGTCCCTCCTTGTCGGCGTGGCCTGCACCTTCATCCTCTCCTACCCGCCCACCCATTACGTCATGCAGGGCATTCGTGGCCCGGTGGAGTTCTCCGCCGGCCTCGGCATCGCCGGCTTCATGGCGGTCGCCTTCGTGCTCGGCTTCTTCATGAGCCTCGGCAAGGCCGCGGTGTACAAGCACATCCCCATCTACTACCCCGGCCGCGTCGGCGCCGTGGGTGGCATGGTCGGCCTTGTCGGCGGCCTCGGCGGCTTCCTCCTGCCGATCGCCTTCGGCGCGCTGAACGACCTCACCGGCATCTGGCAGAGCTGCTTCTGGCTGCTCTTCCTCGTGGTGGGCGGTGCCCTGCTCTGGATGCACTTCGCCATCCGCGGCATGGAGCGCAAGGCGGCGGAGGCCGGGATTCCCGCCCATTCCCTGCCCGAGCTGCCGGAGATGCAGCCCATCCACGGCCCCGCCCAGCAGAAGGCCCTGGCCGCCACCGGCGCCATCCAGGACTGGCGGCCCGAGGAGCCCTCCTTCTGGGCCGAAACCGGCCGCCGGATCGCCCGGCGGAACCTGTGGATCTCCGTCCCCTGCCTCCTGCTCTCCTTCGCCATCTGGATGGTCTGGTCCGTGGTGGTGGCGAAGCTGCCGGCGGCCGGGTTCCGCTTCACCAACGAACAGCTCTTCTGGCTCGCCGCCCTGCCCGGCCTTTCGGGCGCCACGCTGCGCGTCTTCTACTCCTTCATGCCGGCCATGTTCGGCGGCCGGCTCTGGACCACGCTGACCACCTGGTCCCTTCTCCTGCCCGCCCTCGGCATCGGCTTCGCGGTGCAGGATGCCGGCACGCCCTACTGGATCTTCCTGGCCCTCGCGATGCTCTGCGGCCTCGGCGGCGGCAACTTCGCCTCCTCCATGGCCAACATCTCCTACTTCTTTCCGAAGGCGGAGAAGGGCGGCGCCCTGGCCATCAATGCGGGCCTCGGCAATCTCGGCGTCAGCGTCGTGCAGTTTGTCGTTCCCCTGGCCATCACCGCGGGCGTCTTCGGCTGGCTGGGCGGCGATCCGCAGGCCGCGTCCCAGGGCGGGGCGTCCAGCCCGCTCTGGCTGCAGAATGCCGGCTTCGTCTTCGTGCCCTTCATCGTCGCCAGCGCCATCGCGGCCTGGTTCGGCATGGACGACATCGCGACGATGAAGGCCTCCTTCGCGGACCAGTCCGTGATCTTCCGCCGGTCGCACAACTGGATCATGTGCTGGCTCTACACCGGCACCTTCGGATCCTTCATCGGCTTCTCCGCCGCCTTCCCGCTGTTGACGAAGATCCTGTTCCCCGAGGTCAACGCCCTCTCCTACGCCTTCCTCGGCCCGCTCGTCGGCGCGCTGTCGCGCGCCCTCGCGGGCAAGCCGAGCGACCGGTTCGGGGGCGGCCGCCTGACCCTCTGGGTCTTCGTGGCGATGAGCCTGGGCACGCTCGGCATCCTCTGTGCCATCGGCATGAAGGGTAGCCCGACCGCCTTCCCGGTCTTCTTCGCCAGCTTCCTGTTCCTCTTCGCCGCCAGCGGGGTCGGCAACGCCTCCACCTTCCAGATGATCCCCGCGATCATGCGCAAGGAAGTGGCGCGCCTCCAGCCGGGCCTCTCCGGGCCCGAGGCGGTGAAGCAGTCCGACAAGGAATCAGCCGCGATCATCGGCTTCACCTCGGCGGTCGCGGCCTACGGGGCCTTCTTCATCCCGAAGTCCTTCGGCACCTCCATCGCGGCGACCGGCGGCGCGGAAACGGCCCTCTATGGCTTCCTCGGCTTCTACATGAGCTGCATCGCCATGACCTGGTGGTTCTACACCCGGCGCGGCGGCCTGCTGCATGACGTGGAACGCCGCAAGCCGCAGGGCGCCCCGGCCGCCCTGCCGGCCGAGTAGCACAGGCGGGTGGACCGGGCGGGCAGCGGAACGCCACCTGCCCGGATCCACCCCCGACCTTCCCGGCGAGAGGAGGGCGACCTCCTTCCTCTTCCCGGGTCACCACCGCCCATGCTTGTTCCGGCGGACGAAGCCCGACATCATCGCCCGCCCTCCCCTCGGGCCCGGCGGCTCGCACCACCCGCATCGGATCCGCCGCCCGCCCACCAGCCAAGAGACCCGACCCCGATGGCCCCAAGCGTGTTCTTCTGGCGCCAGGAGGAGGAGATCGGGAATTTCGGCGACGCCCTGACCCTTCTCTACCGGGAACGCCTGTTCACCGATCGCTGCCTGTTCGGCGCGGGCTCCCTTCACCTCGTCGGCAGCGTCATCACGCCCCATCGCCTCAAGCAGGCCAAGCGCGACGGCTACCGGCCCAATGACTGGCAGGGCCGTGCCATCTTCTGGGGCTGCGGGAAGAAGGATGGTGACCCGCTGGCGCCGGAGCTGCAGCGCGGCGCGATCTTCCTCGGCGTGCGCGGCACCCTCTCGCGGGATGCGCTGGGCCTGCCGCGCGCGGCCACGCCGCTGGGCGACACGGCGCTGCTGCTGCCCAGGTTCTACACCCCGCGGCCGGATGCGCGCACGGCGGGCCGCGTCCTCTGGGTTCCCCACTTCCACCATGAGGATCCGACCCCCGAGGCCCTCGCCGAGACGCCCGACCACTGCGTGATGCGCCCGGCCATCCCGAACACCGTCGAAGCCTGCGAGCGCTTCGTGGACGCCATCGCCTCCGCACGTTTCGTCATGGCGAATGCCATGCACGCGGCCGTGGTGGCCCTCGCCTATGGCGTGCCCTTCGCCTTCTGGCGGGGGTCGGCCATCAACCATCCCTTCAAATGGGCGGATTTCACCAGCGGCGTCGGCTTCGACCTGCCCTTCTGCGACAGCGTCCAGGAAGGCAGGGCCCTGTTCGAGCGGGTCCGGCCGGACCGTGCCTTCGCGGAGGTGAATCTGAAGCCCCTGCTCGACGTCGCCCCCTATCAGCCCAGGATCACGCTCTCCTCGCCCAAGGCCGCCACGGCGCCGGCATAGAGCGCGGCCAGCCGCTCGCCCACCAGATGCGGGTCGAAGCGCCGCGCCGCGCGGAAGTTCGCCCGGCAGAGCTCGGCACGCTCGGCGGAACCCAGGGCGAGCACCGCCTCCACGGCGCGCCGGAGGTCGGCGGCGTCCCCCGGACGGTAGAGGAAGCGGTGATTTTCCGGGGGAAGGATCTCGCGGAACTGCGGCGCGTCGGCGGCGAGCAGGAGCCCCCCCACGCTCATCACCAGAAGCGCCACGCCGGAGGTGAGGAAGTTCTCATAGGGCAGCGCGACGCAGGCGGAGGAGCGGATCAGCCCCGGCGCCTCTTCCATCGGCACGTAGCGCAGGTCCCACTGCACGTCGGAGCGGTGGGCATGGGCCGCACGCACCTGCTCCGCCTCCGGCCCGGTGCCGCTGACCCGGATGCGGGCCGCGCGCGCCGCCAGGAACTCCGCCGGCAGCATGTCGATGAAGCGCCCGAAGCCCTTCTGCCGGCGCACGCTGCCGAAGCACAGCAACGCCCTCTCCGCCGGCGCGCCGATCCCCGCCTCCGCCTGCGCCTCGGTCTCGTAGAAGCCGACATAGGACGGGTGCGGCAGCACGCCGATCCGGGATTCCGGGCATTCCGCCTGCCCCTGCAGGGCGGGGATGGCGGAGGCGTTGTGCACCAGGATGCTGTCGCAGAACCCCGCCAGGAAGCGGCGCAGGTCCAGGAACTGCTCCAGATAGGGCACCCGGTGCGGAACGAGGTTATGAACGGTCCAGAAGGTGCGGCCGCCGAGCCGGCGGAACTCCCGCATCCGCTCCTCGAAGAGAAGCGCGGCCCCCTTCGCCTCCTCCACCGAGCGGCACTTCTGGAGGATGAACTCCTCCCAGTGGATGTGCATCAGCACCGTCTCGCCCCGCCTGAGGCAGGCGATCGCCGCGGCGGGCGTGGCGTCGGCGCCGAGCAGCGGCTCGTAGCGGTCCCGGATGGCCCCGAACAGCAGGGGGATATACAGGCTGGTCTTCCCAGCGGCGTAGCAGAACACCTTCATGCTGCGCGTCATCCCCCGCTCCCTGCCCGCAAGCCATCCGTGCGCGGCAACCGTCGCGGATCCTCCGCGCGTCCCACGGGCGGGAGGGCCCCCTCACCGCCCCGGGCGAATTCCCTGGTACCCGTCCGGGCGCCGCGTGCAAGTCCTCTGCGTCGCGGCAGCGGCGGAAGGTGCCGGCGCTGGGGCGCAGCACGCAGGCGGGGGCACATGGGGAGAGATTTTCCTCAAATCCCTGCGGCGTCTCCGGATTTGCGACACGCCTTCCGGTGCGCTCGGCGGAATGCCCGTTCCGCGGATCGTGATCGCGCTGGACCGTGTGGGAGGCAGACCGTAAAAGTGTCGCACCCCACCCCTTCGGCGCCCGCCATGCCGAGGAAGCGGGTTCGTTGCGCGAAGGAGACGCCCACCCCGATGTCCGCGAGGAGCGCCTCGGCCTTCCCGACTCTCGTCAGTTTCTGCGCCGGTGGTCCGTATTACCACGACATGGCAGACAGGTTGCGGCGGGACTGCGAAGCCCTCGACATGCCCAGCGACATCCGGGCCATCCCGACCGACGGGAACGAGGACTGGGCCGCCCTCTGCCGCCGCAAGATCCCCTTCTACGAGGAGATGCTGGCGCGCCACGAGAACGGCATCTTCTGGGCCGATGTGGACACGAAGCTGGTGCGCCGCCCGGAACTGCTGGCCAACGCCTCCTATGACGTCGCGGCCTTCCTGCGCATGTTCCGTGGCTTCCGCGAATACGATCCCGTGCAATACGCCCGCACCTTCCATCCGGGCTTCCTGCATCTGAACAACACCCCGAAGACCCGCCGCTTCGTGGCGCATATGGCGGCGCTCGAACGCGCCAGCCCGCTCCGCGCCACGGACGACTACTTCCTCGAGGAGGCCTGGCGCAGCTTCGAGGAACCCCTCGCCGTGCTGCTCCTGCCGCCGGATATCCTCGCCCGGGCACCGGAGGAGATGAGCGAGGCAACCTGCTTCCTCTTTGGCGAGAGCGGGAACGTGCAGCATTTCCGCGGCGGGGTGGAACAGCACACCTCAGCCCTGCATGACCGGCGCCGCCAGACCAAGCTCCTGAAGCAGTATGGCAAGGAAGCCCTGGACGAAGGCCAGCGCGACACGGCGATGGTCTTCTTCCGCAAGGCCCATGCGATCGACCCCACGGATGGCGCGGCGGCCGCCAGCCTCGCGCGCACGGCGCTGCAGCTCGGCCAGCCCGAACTGGCGAGCGCGGTGGTGATGACCAGCTTCGGCCCGGCCGTGAACCATGCCGGCGCGCGCCGCATCCTAGTCGATGCGGCGCTACAGCTCGGCCACTGGCCGAGGGCGCGCGACCATCTCGCCGCCCTCCAGGCACTCTCCGACCCGAAATCGGACGGCTTCCTGCGCAGCCGCGCGATGCTGATCGGGCTGGAGGAACGCGCCGCCGCCCTCGGCCTCGCGCCGGAGGACCGGCCCGCGCTCCAATGGCAGGACAGCCCGCATCCCGGGAATTTCGGGGAAACGGTCGGCGCCTATCTGGTCGAGAAGCTCAGCGGCCTCCCGCCCCGCCGCGCATCGGGCAAGGACGCGCTGCTCGCCTCGGCCTCCGGCGCCCGGCTCGCCAAGGCCGGCACCCCCGTCTGGGGCGCCGGCATGCTCCGCAAGGGGGAGAAGCTTTCCCCGGCGGCGCGCTACCACGCGGTGCGCGGGCCGCTCACCAGGGCGGCGGCCATGGCGGCGGGCGCGACGGTGCCCGACCTCCTGGGCAGCCCCGCGCTCCTCCTTCCGCTGATCCACCGCCCCGTGGTGGCCAAGACCCACCGGCTCGGGCTGATCCGCCACTACAACCACCAGGCCGAGCCCTTGCGCCTGGATGGCGTGCGCGAGATCTCCATCCTGCGCGCCGGCCCCGCCGAGATCGAAGCCTTCATCGAGGAGGTGAACGCCTGCGAGGCCATCGCCAGCACCGCGCTTCACGGGCTGATCGTCGCGCAGGCCTATGGCGTCCCCACGCGCTGGTGCACCTTCTCGCGCGCGGCGAAGGCCGTTCCCGGCGACATGACGAAGTTCGAGGACCACTACCTCGCGCTCGGCATTCCCTTCAGCCCCCCAACCGATCTCTCGGGGCTCGAGACCCTCACCGCCGACTTCGCCTCGCTCTGTGTCGAACGCCCGGCGCGCGCCATCCCGGCCGAGGCCCTGTTGCGGGCCGCCCCCTTCCCGGTGCTCGCCCGCTTCCTGCAGCCCCATGCCACCCCTTCGGCGGCCTGACGCCACGCGGGGCGCCGCCCGTGCCGCGCAGGGTGGCCCCGCGGCCCCGTTCCGGATTTCCTGAATGGACATGAACCTCACCTGGCCGAACGGCACGAACGGCATCCACCGCTTCGAGATCCGGCTCTCCGGCCAGGGTTCCGAAAGCATCAACTATGTCGATGGCGAGGTGGTGCACTTCCATCTGGACGTGCGCCCGGCCACCGAGACCATCGCGCTCAACGACCTGACCGGCGGCCGCTGGAACAGGCAGGTGAATCTCGGCGTCCCGGGCCTCGCCCAGGCCCCCCGCCTCGCCCTGGAACTGGGGATCGGCCCCGATGGCGTGGTGGTGCGGGCGGGCGATCACACCATCCATTTCCGTGACCGCCTGGGCGACATCATGGAGGCGACGCGGCTGCAGACCAGCGGCGGCGTCACCCGCTTCACCCGCCACCACGCCACCGGGCCCGACCCGGCCGGACGGGGAGCCGAGCCGGAGGGCCGCTATGTCGGTGCGCTGCGGCGCTGTGACGCGCGGCAGGTGCGCGGCTGGGCGGCGGATCTGAACCGCCCGGGCGAGCCCGTGGCGCTGGAGGTCTCGGCCGGCGGCCGCCCCTGGGGCGCCGTCCTGGCGGACCAACCCGACGAGGGGCTGGAGGAGCTGGGCCCCGACCTTGCCCGCAGCGCCTTCGTCTTCCGCTTCCCCCAGCCGCTGCCGGTGGAGGAGGACGCCCCGCTCTCCGTCTCCGTCCGCATCCAGGGCCAGCCGCTCGAACTGCGGAACAGCCCCTGGTGGCTCGTCCGGACCGGGCCGGAGGAGCCCGCCTTCCTCTCCTCCGCCACGGCCCCCGCGCCATGAGCGTCGCGGCCAGCCCGCTTCCCCCGCCGGCCGAGGACAACCCGCCCGCCCAGGCCCCCGGCGCGCCGCCCGCGGAAGAACGCTTCATCCTCCTGCCGGAGGCCGCGGCGAAGGGCCATGCGCTGGAGTTCCGCACGGCGCGCGACGTGGTGCTGCACATCAAGCCGTCCCTGGCGCATCGGGCGCTGGTCGTGAACGCGCATCAGGCCGGCCGCTGGGCGACGGAAAGGCGGCTGCCCGTCCCGCCCCCGCTCCTCGGCGAGCCACTCGACCTCCTCCTGCGGGAGGAGGACGGCCAGGCCCTCCTCTCGGCGGCCGGGCAGGCGCTGTCCTTCCCGCTCGCGCGCCCGCTGGCCGGCGCGAGGCTGTTCCTGCCCCCCAGCATCATCCGCTGGGCCGAGGACCCGGCCGCCGAGGTGCTGCACGGGCAGATCGCCCGGGCCGACCTCCAGCACGCGGCCATCTCCGTCCAGCGGCGCGGAACCGCCGCCCCCGGGCGGAGCGCCCTCCTCCTGCGCGCCGGCGGGCGGGTGCTGCACAGGCTGGACCTGCCACCGCCGGAACCGTGCGGCCAGGCCACCCAGGCCAGCTTCCGGCTGCTCCACCGGCCGGATGCGATGATCTTCGAGGGAATGCCCATCGAGCTGCTCGCCGAGACCGGGGCGGGCACCCGGATCCTGGACCGCACGGTGGTGGAATCGCGTCTCCTCGGCGTGGTCGAGCACGCCTCGGCGGGGCTGGTCCGCGGCTGGGCCCGGAACCCCGCGCTCCCGCACCAGCCGCTCCTGCTCGACATCTACCTGAACGGCCGGCTCCAGGGCATCGCCCGGGCCGATGCCCCGCATGCCGGGCGCGGCCCCGCCGAAGGCCGCTGCGGCTTCTGCTTCGCGCTGCGGGAAACGGCCGCGCCGCACCGGGCGCCGGAGCTGCGCGTCTCGGTCCGGATCCACGATACGGATCTGGAGCTGACGCACAGCCCCTGGTGGATCCGGCGCCCCGCCACGGGCACGGACGCCCTCACCCCTCTCCAGCCCGGGAACGGCGCGCCTTGAGAATCTGCATCGCCTCGCCGGACATCCTGGGGCCGATCCGCAACGGCGGGGTGGGAACGGCCTGCACCGCCCTTGCCCAGTTCCTCGCGGCCGAAGGACACGAGGTCACGCTCTTCTACACCTCCGATTATTTCGAGGAGGGCGACGCGGAGACCTGGCGCGAGGCCTATGCGGGCCAGGGCATCCAGCTGATGCTGCTGGACAGCCACACGGCCCCGCCGCTGCACCGGACCCCGGCGGTGGAGGAGGCGGATTACCTCGCCCGCTCCTACCATGTGTACCAGCAGCTGCGCGGAACGGATTTCGACCTCATCCATTTCGTGGACTATATCGGCCTCGGCTACTTCACCGCCCTCGCGCGGTCCCAGGGGCTCTGCCTCCAGAACACGCTTCTGGCCGTCACCACCCATTCCCCCACCCTCTGGTCACGCCTCGCGAATGCCCGCGCGGTGGACGACCTGTCCCACCTCCTGCGGGACAGGATGGAGCGGCGGCTGATCGCCCTGTGCGACCTGGCGATCAGCCCCAGCCGCTACATGCTGCGCTGGCTCGGGGAGAACGGCTTCCGCCTGCCGGCCTGGCAGGAGGTGGTTCCGAACCTCATGCCCCGGCGCCTGTCCGGCACCGAGCCGCAGCCGGCCGAGGCGCCGCCCATGCCCGCCCCCGTGCGGGAGCTGGTCTTCTTCGGGCGGCTCGAACCGCGCAAGGGATTGCTGGTCTTCTGCGACGCCATGGACCGCATCCGCCACCGGCTTCCGCCGGATCTGCGCATCACCTTCCTCGGCAAGAGCATCCCCGAATTCCCGGCCGAGACGATCCTCGCCCGCGCCGCGTCATGGGGCCGCGCGACGCAGGTGCTGGAGACCCTCGATACCTTCGCCGCGAACGACTACCTGCGCGGCGAGGGGCGCGTGGCCGTCCTCGCCGCGCTCACGGACAACGCGCCCTATACGGTGCTCGAATGCCTGTCCCGGGGCGTGCCCTTCATCGCCTCCGAAGTGGGCGGGGTGGCCGAGATGGTCGCGCCGGCCAGCCGGGACGCGATCCTCTTCCCGCCCACACCCGCCGCCCTCGCGGACCGTATCCAGGCCGTGCTCGACGCGCCGGGCGGCTGGGCGCCGGCGCGGGCCGCGAGCCCGGCCGGCGACGCCGCCGCCGCCGCCCAGCGGGAGCTGCACGGGAGGCTGGAGGCGCTTTCGGCGCGGCGAAGGGCGGCGCCGCCCACCCCGCCCCGCCCGCTCTCCGTCAGCGTCGTGATCCTGCATCACGAGCGCCCCGCGGGCCTCGCCGGCGTCATCGCCGCGCTCGATGCCCAGACCGTCCGGGCCAGCGAGATCATCGTCGTGGACAACGGAAGCCGCTCCGACGAGGCGATCCGCCTCCTGGCGAAGATCGAGGGCGCGGCACGCCCCGACCTGCGCGTGCTGCGGCTGGACCGCAACCTCTACGAACCCGCCGCGCGCAACGCGGGCGCCTATGCCGCCACCGGCGAGTACGTGCTCTTCATGGATGACGACAACATCCCCAAGCCGCGGGAGGTCGAGCGCTTCAGCCTCGCGGCCGAACGTGGCGGCGCCGATGTGCTGACCTGCTTCAGCGACTACTTCCACACCGAGCTGCCGCCCGGGAAGGATGCGGAGGCGGTGAAGCGCTTCGTGGTGATGGGCGATATCGGCCCGCTCGGCCTGCTGATGAACAGCTATGGCGACCTGAACTGCCTCGTTCGGCGGGAGCGCTTCCTCGCCATCGGCGGGTTCGTGGTGGACGGGCGCTTCAACCACGCGGAGGACTGGCGGTTCTTCGTCAAGGCATGGTCACGCGGCCTGAGGGTGGATGTCGTGCCGGAAGCCCTGTTCTGGTACCGCACCGCCGCGCCGGGGGCACCCACCGGCTGGCGCAAGCGGGACCGTTCCGGGGCCCTGGCCCGGGCGGCCGAGGTCTATATGGAGGTCGCGCCGGAAGAGGCGCGGCCCTTCCTCCTGCTGGCGCAGGGCCTGTTCTGGCGCGCGCTGGAGGCCGAGCGGGCGCGCCAGCACCACGAAGCCACCGCCCAGCGCCTGCGCGCCGCGTCGGAACGTTCGGCGGAGCGCCTGGCCCGGCTGGAGCTGGAGAACGAGGTCCTCCGCCGCAAGCTGCTGCAGGTCTGCGGCTTCGCCGAGCAGCTCGGCATCGAGGGCGCGCTGGAGGAGGATACGAAACAGCGCGGCCTCGCCTTCATCCGCGGCATCGGCCAGCGGTTCGCGGAATGGGCGTGACCGCCCCCCGCCTGCGCCACCCCCGCCCGCCCTGCCCCGCCGCCCCGCCCCCTTCCCATGGATTCTGACATGTCCTCCTCCGCCCAGCTCGCGCCCCGGACCGACATGCCGCCCCCGGCCCTTCCGTGGCACGGCTTCGCCCCGCTGAAGAAGCCCCCGACCAGCCCCTACGACGCCTATGCGGAGGCCGGCGCACTCCGGGCGGACCTCTCCCGCGGCGCGGCGGGGGACTGCGTGGCGCGCCTCTCCGCCGTCGCCTCCCAGCTGGCGGAGGCCCTCGACTTCGCCGCCATCCTCCGGATGTACGAGGAGGCCCGGCCGTCGCTGCCGCCGCTGGAGCCGTCCAGCCTCTCGGACCCGCATGTCGACCTGCTGATCAAGGTCGCGAACGCATCCATCCGCTGCACCGCGCTGCGCGAGGCGGAGGAACTTCTCGAGGCCGTGGTGGCGGCCCGGCCCGCCAATGTCCCCGCGCGGCGCCTGCTGGCCTCCGTCCTGCGCGTCCGCCAGCCGGGCATGGCCCTGAGGCACCTGCAGGAGGTGAGCCGGCTGCCCGGCTTCGGCACCCATCTGGCCTCCACCCTGACCTATCTCGACCTCCTGCGGGAACACGGGCTGGCCGGCCTCGCCCGGGCCGAGATCCTGCGCCTGCGCGAGCCCGCGAACGCCGCCGACCTGCTCCTGGCGATGGCCAATCTGGAGCGCGCGGCGACGGACAAGCTCGTCTTCCTGAACGGCTATCTCGAAACCCAGGGCCTGGCGCCCCTCGCGCTCCGCCCCGCGGCCGCGCTGATGTCGCCCGGGAACCTCCTTCTTCTGCCCCAGGCCGGGCCGGACATGGCGGGCCCGCTGATCTCGGTGGTCATGACCACCTTCAACGCCGCCGCGCATGTGCGCGACGCCGTGCGCTCCGTCCAGGCCCAGACCCACGGGAACTGGGAGCTCCTGATCGTCGACGACGCCAGCACGGACGGCACGCCCGCCATCCTGCGCGAGCTGCAGCGGGGCGACGCGCGCATCCAGCTCATCCTGTGCGAACGCAACGCCGGCACCTATGTGGCGAAGAACATGGCCCTGTCGCAGTGCCGCGGCGAGTTCGTCACCTGCCAGGACAGCGACGACATCGCCCTGCCCGACAAGCTGCGGCGCCAGCTGGAGGCCCTGCGCGCGCGGCCGGCGCAGCTCGCCAACTACTCCCGCTGGCTGCGGATCGACCCCGCGGGCCAGTTCCAGCTGAAGACCTGGGGGATGTTCGCCCACATCAACCCCGCCTCGCTGCTCTTCCGCCGCCAGCCGGTGCTGGACAGCATCGGCTTCTTCGACGGCGTGCGGGTCGGGGCCGATACCGAGTTCCGGATGCGGATCCTCGCGCGGCATGGCGGCCAGGCCGTCGCCATGCTCGACGACACGCTGACCCTGGGCCTGCACCACGGGGCCTCGCTCACCCAGTCCGGCGCGGGCGCCACCGACGAGTTCGGCGTCTCCCCCGTCCGGCGCGCCTATGCCTCCTCCTGGCTGGACTGGCACGTGGCGAACCTCGACCGCCCCCGGGCCCTGTATCGCGGCCCCGCGCAGGAGGAGCGCCCCTTCCCCGTGCCGGGCAGCATCCTGCCCGAGCCCCGGGCGGACGACGCCCTCCCGGACCGGCCGGCCATGACGCGCCTCACGGCCGCCCCGCGCCGGCGCGGCGCCGCCAGCGCCGCGGGGGCGGAGGTGCTGCACGTGCTGGACCTCGGCACCGACAGCATCCTCGCCTCCGTCATGCTGAACCAGGCCGCGATCGAGCTGGCCAACGGCCAGGCGAGCCGGATCTGGAACATCCGCGACCACGCGGCGGCATCCTTCAGCTGGCAGGGCAAGCGTCTTTTCGGCCTGTGCCCGGAAGCCTTCGTGACCGACCCCCCGGGCAGCCCGCGCCTGGCCTTCGCCTATGGCCCGGCCATTCTGGAGGAGCTGGCGCGCCGCTTCCCCGCCACGCCGCCCGCGCCCCTCGTGGTCGCCTTCGCGCGCAACAAGGCGGAGGGCGAGGAGGCGCGCAAGCGCCTCGCGGAGCTGGGCTGGCGGGGCAGCGCCCTCACGGTCAACGGCCTGCTCTTCGGGCAGAGGGGCCGCGAAGACCTCCAACTCTGGGACGTGGCCCTCAGCGCCGCCCTGTTCGACGAGGCGCCCCCCGCCAAGCTCCGGATCGGCCTCTCCTATTGCGGCCGCTCCCCCGGCGCGGAGGACCTCGCCTTCATCGGCCGCCTGCGCAAGTCCACCGGCCTGCCGGTCGTCGCCCTGGTGGAGGAGGCGGACATGGCCCGCGCCGCCGCGGCCGGGGCGGAGACGGTGCTGGTGCAGCGCCGCCGCAACTTCTGGAGCGACTTCTTCGCCCGCGCCACGCTGCTCGTGCTCGACGGGGGCGATCTGGCCAGGGCGGCCCTGCTGGATGTCGCGGGCCAGGCCCTCCAGCGCGGCCGCCTCATCCTCGCGCTGAGCGCCGAAACCCTGCCCACCCCCGGCGCCTCCCGCTTCGCCGGGGAGGCGGAGCTGGCCGCCTTCCTGCGCGGCCTGCGCGAGGACCCGGCCCGCCTGCGCGAGGCCCTGGCCACGAACATGGCCGCCTTCAGCGCCGGCCTGGGCGAGGATCACCACCTCCGCCGCATCGCCCGCCTCCTGCAGGAGGCGGGCCCCGCCGCCTCCCCCGCCGCCTCCCCGGCCACCGAGGCCCCGGAGGAGCCCCGCCCGCACCCGGCCGCGGCGGCGAAGCCCGACCTGGCCGCGCAATTCGCGCCCCGCCCCGCCGAAGCCGCGCCCGACCTCTCCCCGCTCCCGGCCGATGCCCCCGCCCTCACGGCGGAGCCGGAGGAGATGGCCGCGTTCCTGGCGGAAGGGGAATGGGCCGCGATACGGGCCTGGCTGCGCCGGGGCCCCCGGGTCATGCCCTTCCGGCGCGCCCTGCAACGCCTGGAGCACCAGCGCGCCATCCTCCGCATCATCGACCTGCACGACCAGGTCGAGTCACGCCCGGACGAGGTCGCCGGGATGAAGGAGGAGCTGCACTTCTGGCTGCGCGTCCATGCCGCCGGCGCCTTCTCCAACGCCTATGCCCGCGATACCTCGCTGCGGATCATGGAGGCGCTCGAGGCCTCCCCCCTGCGCGCCCGGCTCGACGGAAGCGACCTGCTCGCCTTCGAGCAAAAGCGCGCCACCGTGCGCGGCCGCGCCGGGCAGCCGCAGGAACGCGTCCGCATCCTGCGGGACCTGCTGGCCACCCAGAAGGGCAACTGGTCCCTTCGCGCGCAACTCGCGGCCGCCCTCCAGCCGCAGGACCCGGCCGAGGCGCTCGCCCAGCTTCGCACGGCCTGGGCCGAGGCCCCTCAGCCTGCGCCCGCCCCGCTCTCCGTCGCGCTCGCGGGCGCGATGAGCCTCGCGGGCGAGCACGAGGAGGCGCTCCGCCTGCTGCAGGGCGCGGTGAAAGCGCACGGGGACACGCCCGGAATCCGCCTCGCCCTGGCCAACGCCCATCTCGGCCTCGGCCGGCGGGAGGACTGGGCCACCGTCCTCGCCCCCATCCTGCCGCGGCAGGGCGGCATCCCCGCCGTCCGCATCTCCCCGCGATCCGACCTGCCGATCCTTGAAGCCTTCCAGCCCGGCCGGATCGCCCCCTTGCCGGCCGGGCCCGACACGCCCCTCGTGACCGTCATCATGACCGCCTACAACGCCGAGGCGAGCATCGAGGCCGCCATGCGCAGCGTCCTCGCGCAGACGCATGCGAAGCTCCGCCTGATCGTCGTGGACGATGTCAGCACCGACGGCACCCGCGAGGTGGTGCGCCGCGTCGCGCGGCAGGACCCGCGCGTGGCCATGCTGGAGCAGGAGCGGAACGGCGGCACCTATGCCGCGAAGAACCGCGCGCTCGCGCTCGTCGCCTCCGATTTCTACACCTTCCTCGATTCCGACGACTGGATGCATCCCTGCCGGATCGAGCGGCACCTGGCCTACATGGCCGCGCATCCCTCGGCTGTCTGCACCTACTCCCGCTGGATCAGGCTGGACCCGCTCGGGCGCGTGGTGGTGCAGCCGCAGGAGAACCCCGCCTCCAGCTTCTTCCGGCGCGCGCTGATCGACGAATGCGGCCCCTTCGACATGGTCCGTGCCAGCGCCGACGGCGAGTTCCGCTGGCGGCTGCGGCGCCGCTTCGGCCATTCCGCCGTGCCGACGATGGACGAGATCCTCACCATCGGCACCCAGCGGGAAGGCTCCCTCACCACCGGCGGCCCCACCGCCTTCGACGAGCACGGCTACAGCGCATTGCGGGTCGCCTATGCCGAGGCATGGTCCCGCTGGCACAGGGGCGCGGGCGATCCCGGCGCCCTCGTCATGCCCTATCCGCAGCGCGCCCGCCCCTTCGAGGCACCGCCCGAACTCGGCGCGCCGCCGCTGCCCAGCTGCCACCCCTTCGACGAACGCCCGGCGGAGGAGAAGCCGCCGGAAGGCGCCATCGTCGTCGAATGGCCGATCAGCGAAGCCATCGTCCGGAACTGGGGCGACAAGCTCAACCCCGAGCTCGTCTCGCTGATGTCCGGCCGTGCCGCGGTGAACCACCGCGACCCGCTGCGCAACAAGGCCAGCCCCGTCCATCTCGTGATCGGCAGCGGCCTGACCAACACCTCTCCCCAGAAGATCGTCTGGGGCAGCGGCTTCATCCGGCACGACGAGCTGCTGCGGAAGACGCCGCTGCGGATTTGCGCCGTGCGTGGCCCGCTGAGCCGGCAGCGCGTGCTGCTCACCGAACCCTCCTGCCCCGAGGTGTTCGGCGACCCCGCCCTGCTCTACCCGCTGTTCTACCACCCGGAGATCGAGCCGCGGCACGACATCGGGCTGATCCAGCACTGCCGGGAATCCAGCCTGGAGCCGCTTCCGCTGCTGCAACCCGGCCTGAGCGTGCGGGTGATCGACATCAATGGCGGGCTGCACGAGGTGATCGACGCCATCCTGTCCTGCCGGCACATCCTCTCCAGCTCGCTGCACGGCCTCATCGCCGCCCATGCCTATGGCCTGCCGGCCACCTGGCTGCGCTTCAGCGACCGCCTGAAGGGCGATGGCTTCAAGTTCAAGGACTACTGGGCCTCAATGGGCCGCGACGCGGTGGAACCGTTGCAGGTGACGCCGGGCGAGGTGCTGGACCACCGGGCCGGTATCGCCACGCCCGGCCGCATCCGCGTGGATCTCCACCGCCTCATCCGCGCCTGCCCCTTCATCGACGACGCGCGGAAGGAGGAGCTGGTGGCGCGGAGCCTGGCGATGCGGCCGAAGGCCCATCCGATGGGCATCCTCAACCGCCATGCGGGGCTGGATGACCGCGGGGCCTGAGGCCCCGCGCATCCCGCCTCCGCCCGGCGCCGCCTAGTCGCTCGCCCAGTCCACCCGGCGGGTGACCGCCATCACCACCGAAAGCGCGAGGAACAGGGCCGTGGCGCCGGCGAGCAGCGCATAGGCCTCCAGGCTCAGCACGACGTAGAGGAAGCCGAACAGCCCGGCGAGGATGGCGGCGAAGGCCCCCGTCAGCCCCGCCCGCCGCGTCACCACCCCCGTATAGGCCGAGGCCTGCACCACCACGGCCGCGGTGCTGATCGCATAGGCCGCGACGAAGCCCAGCGGCTCGCCGAAGGCCAGCAGCAGCAGCGGGAACAGGACGAGCGACAGCCCCAGCAGCCCATACTGCACGAGATGGATGCGCACACCCGCCACCAGCTCGAACAGCACGTAGGTGAGGAAGGCGAGCACGAAGAACATCACGGCGTATTTCGAGGCCCGCGTGACCATGCGGTAGGTCGGCACGGCCTCCAGCAGCTCGACGCTCACCGGCGCGTGCGCCCCCGTGAGCGAGCCGCACCAGCCCGGGCCGAGATGGCGGGCCGAAGCCTGGCCGGCCCCCTCCCGCCACGTCGCCTGGAAGCCGTCCTCCCGCACCTCGGAGCGCACCGGAAGGCCGGCGCCGCCGAAGCTCGGGCTCGGCCAGGGCGCCGCCACCGACAGTTCCGCGCGGCGGGCGAGCGGCAGCAGCCCGAAGCTCCCCGTGCCACGCAGGGACAGCCCACCCGCGACGGCCAGCGTCCGCCCGGGCTCCAGCGGGCCTTCCAGCCCCAGGTCCCAGCGGATCAGCTCGGCCCCGCTGCACCCGCTCTCCGAGGCGTCCCCCGCCGCGAGCGCGCGCCCCTCCACCGAGAGATGCGCGGCCGCCGCGGCCGAGCGCAGGTCGGTGGCGCCGGTGGCGAGGAAGGCCTCCCGCCACAGCAGCTCCGTATCGGCACCGGCGGTGATGGCGGGCATGACGAAGCCGGCGGAAAGCGTGACCTCGGCCTCGTAGACCACCGCCTCGAACAGGCCGCGCCGCCGGCGCTCGGGGGCCAGGGTGGCATCGGCCCTCATCTGCGCGGGCAGCACCGCGACGGCGCCCCTTTCCCAGCGAAGCGGCCCCATGTCGTTGGGGGCGCGCGGGGCCGGGCTGCGGGTCGGCACCACCAGCACGGGGCCCAGCACGGATTGCGCGGGACCCCAGCTCGCCGCGATGCCGTCGCGCACCCGCTCCTGGTAGGATTCCCGCTCCTCGATCACCGCCTCGATCATCGCATGCGGCACGAGCAGCAGCAGCAGCAGCCCGCCGACCAGGGCGAGCTTCCCGGCCCTTCCCAGGCGGAAGAAGGGGCGCGCGGCGGCGGGCGGGGAGGGGATGGGGTGAGGAACGTCGCTCATGGGCTTGGCCTTCTCGGATGGGGCCGCCATCCTCGCGCCCGCCCGTGCCGGGCGGATGGCGCCGGCGGGGAAAGCCCGTGCCGGAGCCGTGCCATTCCGGTGCAATCCGCCCCGGGGGGAGGAGGTCCATGCCGCGCATCCTCATCGTGGATGACGACCCCGCGATCCGGGAGGTGGTGCGCTTCGCCCTTTCCCGCGCCGGCTTCGGGACGGCGGAGGCGACGGATGGCGCCGCCGGGCTGGCCGCCGCCCTGGAGGCGCCGCCCGACCTGATCGTGCTGGACGTGATGCTGCCCGAGATGGACGGGACGGAGATGTGCCGCCGCCTGCGGGCATCCGGCGGCGCGGCGGCGGCCGTGCCGGTGCTGTTCCTGTCCTCCCGGGATGACGAGGTGGACCGGGTCGTGGGGCTGGAGATCGGCGGCGACGACTACCTGTCCAAGCCCTTCAGCCCGCGCGAACTGGTTGCCCGGGTGAAGGCCATCCTGCGGCGCGGCGCCCCCGCCCCCACCCCCCAGGCCCCGGCAGACGAGGTGCTGCGCCACGGGCGCCTCGCCCTCGACCCCGGCACGGCACGCGTGACCTGGGACGGGCGGGAGCTGGCGCTCACCGCCACCGAGTTCGGGCTGCTGCGCACCCTGCTGCGCCGCCCCGGCCGCGTGCTGGACCGCGACGCGCTGATGGATGGCGCCTATGCGGTGGAGCGCGTGGTGTCCGACCGCACCATCGACAGCCATGTGCGCCGCCTGCGCGCGAAGTTCGCCGCCTTCGGCGCCGCGCCGGTCGAGACGCTGCCGGGCTTCGGCTACCGCCTCGGCCCCTGCGAATAGCCCGGGGCCTGGACGGGGCGCGCTTTCCCCGGCCAACTCGCGCCCCACAGAGGAGGACACGGCCATGCTGGTGGTCTGGCAAGGGCGGGGCTGGTGGGTCACCTGGCTGGCGGCGCTCGCCATGTTCCTGCCGATCATCCTCCTGCGGCAGGTGGACGGGCCGGAGGTGGACCGCGGCGTCGCCATCACCATGAGCATCGCGGCGGTCGTCACCCTCTGGCTCGGCATCCGCTGGAACCGGGGCATCGCGCCGGCGCCCCATTCGCTCTGGGGCGTGCCCATGCAGATCTGGGCCTTCCCGATGCTCCTCTTCGCCGTCCTCCTCGGCACCGGCACCATCACCACCGCCGAGGAGCCCCGCCCGTCCCGGGCCGCGAGGCCGGCCATGGATGGCGGCCTGAAATAGCCCTTGCCCGCCCTTCGCGCCCCCCGGCGGCCGCGCCTGCGGACCCTGCTGCTGCTGAGCAACGTCGTCGTTCTCGCCCTGCCGCTCTCGGGCTTCTGGGCGCTGCGCCTCTATGAAAGCGCGCTGGTGCGGCAGACGGAGACCGAGCTGCGGGCCCAGGCCGCGGTGCTGGCCGGCGCCTGGCGCGCCGCGCGCGGCATCGCGGGGCAGAGCCTGGCGGACGGGCTGACGGAACGCTCGCTGGAAACGGCGCGGCGCCACGGGCTGGACCTGGCGCGGGACGCGGTGCTGCCGCTGGCGCCCGACCCCCATCCCGGCCCGCCCGCCATGCCGGAGGCCGCCGAGGCCGGCGCCCGCCTGCTGCCGGTGCTGCGCGACACCCAGGCGGTCACGCTCGCCGCCCTGCGCCTGCTGGATCCGGCGGGCACGGTGGTGGCCTCCACCGGCAACGACACCGGCCTTTCCCTCGCCGGGCTGGAGGAGGTGGAGGCAGCGCGCGCCGGCCATCCGCTGGCGGTGATGCGGCGGCGGGAAAAGGTCGCGACGATGGTGCCGGGCGGCATCAGCCGCACCGCCGGGCTGCGGGTGCACCTGGCCATGCCCGTGCTGGACGGGGAACGGGTGGATGCGGTGGTCCTCCTCTCCCGCACCCCCGCGACCGTGACGCAGACGGTGGCGGGCAAGGTGCCGGAGATCGCGGCGGTCACGCTGCTCCTGCTCCTGCTCGTGGCGGGGCTGGCGGTCCTCGCCTCCTACCTCATCACCCGCCCGCTGGATGCGGTGGTGGCGGCGGCGCGGCGGGTGGCGGCCGGCGGCACGGCACGGCTGCCGCCCCTGCCCCGCACCGCGCTGCGCGAGGCCTATGAGCTGTCGGAGGCCATCGCCCGCATGACGGCGGCGCTGGAGGGCCGGGCCACCTATGTGCGCAGCCTCGCCGCCCATGTCAGCCACGAGTTCAAGACACCCCTGGCCGCCATCCGCGGCGCGGCGGAGCTGCTGGCCGAGCATGGGGAGACGATGTCCGCGGAGGAACGCGCGCGCTTCGCCGCCACCATTGAGGAAGGGGTGGAGCGGCTGGACCGGCTGGTGCGCGGGCTGCTCGACCTCGCCCGGGCGGACATGGCCACGCCCCACGGGCGGACGCCGCTTCGCCCCCTGGCCGAGGCCGCCGCCACCCGCTTCCCCGCGCTGCGCGTGACGATTTCCGGCGATGCCGAAGCCGCCATCACCCCGGAGGCGGCGGCGACCGTGCTCGACGGGCTGCTGGGCAACACGCTCGCCCATGCCGGCCCGGGAAGCGCGGTGGCGATCACGATCGGGGAGGAGGAGGGGAAGGCCGTCATGCGGGTGGAGGATGACGGGCCGGGCCTCTCCCCCGCCAATGCGGCGCGCGCCTTCGACCCCTTCTTCACCACGGCGCGCGGCCGTGGCGGCACGGGGCTGGGGCTCGCCATCTCGCGCGCCCTGCTGGAGGGCGCGGGCGGGCAGATCGGGCTCCTCCCCTCCACGAAGGGCGCGGCGTTCCGCATCCTCCTGCCGCGCGCCGCGTAGCGCCCCCTCTCGCTCCGGCGGGCTCCCGCGGGTCAGTGCATGCCGAGCTGCGCGTAGATCCGCTTCACATAGGTCCCGAAGGCCTCGGTCGTCTTGATCTCGAGGTCCCGCTCCACCGGCAGGTCGATGCTGAAGTAATCGGCCATCCGCGCCGGCCCGGCCGTCAGCACGGCGCAGCGCGAGCCCAGGAACACGGCTTCCTGGATGGAATGGGTGACGAAGAGGATGGTCTTGCCGCTCTCCCGCCAGATGCGCAGCATCTCCAGGTTCATCTTCTCGCGCGTCAGCGCGTCCAGCGCGCCGAAGGGCTCGTCCATCAGGATGAGCTTCGGGTCGTGCACCAGCGCGCGGGCGATGGCCGCCCGCTGCTGCATGCCGCCGGAAAGCTGGTAGGGATGCTTCTCCTCGAAGCCGCGCAGCCCCACCATGGCGAGGAGATGCCGCGCCCGCTCGCGCGCCTCCTTCCTCGGCAGGCCCAGGATGTCCGCCGGCAGGGTCACGTTCTCCAGGATGCTGCGCCAGGGCAGGAGAAGGGCCTGCTGGAACACCATGCCCACGTCGCGGCCCGGCACGAAGCCGCGGGCGGCATTGCCGATCCGCACCGTGCCGCCGCTCGCCTCGTGCAGCCCGGCCAGGATCTTCAGCACGGTCGTCTTGCCGCAACCCGATGGGCCGACGAGCGAGACGAGGTCCCCCTCCCCCACCGTCATGGTCACGTCCGAGACGGCGATGAAATCCTGGCCGTCCGTGCGATAGGTCTTGCTGACCTTCTCCAGCTGGATCAGCGGCTCGCTCACGACAGCCAGCGCTCCCGGTTCTTGGCGACGAAATCATCGTCGGAAAACTCGGGATAGAGGCGGAGGACGCGGTCGATCGCCTCGGCCTGCCCCGGGCTCAGCCCCTCGGCCGGGTTGAGGCACCAGGTCCCCTCCAGCAGCCCCTGGCGCCGCAGCACCTCGTGGCAGCCCGCGATGCAGCCATGGAAGTCGTTGGCCACGTCGAAGAAGGCGGCGTTGCAATCCGTCACGGCGGAATCCAGCGCCAGGATATCCGGCGGAAGCGGCCCCGCCGCCACGGCCTCCTTCAGCCGCTCCAGCAGCCGCACCGCACCGCGCGTCCAGACCGACCAGTGGCCGAGCAGCCCACCCTGGAAGCGCAGCGTCACCGCCTCCCCGTCCCGCCGCACGGTGAAGGGGGTGACGAGGTCGAGCACGATGTGGTCGTCATTGCCGGTGTAGAGGGTCACGCGCTCCTCCGCCCGCGCCTCCGCGAGGCCGCGCACCACGTCGAGCGTGCGGTAGCGGTTGAACGGCGCCACCTTCACCGCGACGACGTTGTCGATGGCGCAGAAGGCGTGCCAGAAATCGACGCCGAGCGGGATGCCGCCGACCGAGGGCTGCAGGTAGAAGCCCACCAGCGGGATTTCCGCCGCGACCGCGCGGCAATGCTCCAGGATCTCCTCCGCCGAGCCGCCCTTCATCGCGGCCAGGCTGAGCAGCCCGGCATGATAGCCGAGCGAGACGGCGGTGCGCGCCTCCTGCACGGCCTGGGCGGTGCGGCCGGCCAGGCCCGCCACCATCACCATCGGCCGCTCCGTCCAGCCCCGCGCATCCTCCATCGCCGCCTCCAGCACCGGGGCGTAGAGGCCGACATCACGGATCTCGAACTGCGTGGTGTGAACGCCGACCGCGATCCCGCCGGCGCCCGCATCCACGTAGTACCGCGTCAGCGCGCGCTGGCGGCGCCGGTCGAAGCGCCGCTCCCGGTCCAGGGCCAGCGGATGGGCGGGAATGGCGACACCCCGCCGCAGCAGGCGAAGCGTCTCGGGCGGCAGGTCCGCGCGGTGCAGGGGCATGGTGCTCCTCTCAGCCCAGCTCGGGCCCCGCCACCGCCATCAGGCAGGACGGGTCCCCGAAGGGCGCGGCATGGCCCAGCGCCATGCGGGTATAGGGTCGCTCGGGCGCGAAGCCGCGGGCCCGCAGCGCCCCCGCCAGCGCGGCGTGGCGATCCGCGAGATCCAGGATCGCCTCCCCCCGCAGGCGGGAGAGCGCGGCATCCAGCAGGCGCAGCGCCGCCGCCTCATCCGGAGCGACGAGCGGACCGATCTGCGTGGCCCGGTCGCCGTCGCGGCCGAGGACGAAGCCATCCCCCTCCACGAAGCCGATCGCCGGAGAGCGGCGCAGGAGTTGCGCGAGCAGGGCAGGCCGGTGGGCCCCGAAGGCCGCCGCGTCCAGCGCGGCCAGGCGGGGCAGGTCCTCCGAGGCGGCGGGACGGGGGCCGGAGGCGGCCGGGCGGCCATCGGCGGGGCCGCGCCAGCGGGTCAGGCCGAGCTGTTCGACGAAGCCCAGCGGGCGGTAGATGCGCGCCCCCGCCGGCGTCGCATCCAGCACCGGACAAAGGCCCATTTGCGCCAGCAGGCCGAGCCCGTGGCGCAGGATCCGGGTTCCCAGCCCCCGGCCCCGCATGGAGGCGGTGACGAGCACCATGCCGATCCAGGCGAAGCCGCCATCCCGGTAGGGCAGGATCGCGCCGGTCGCGACCGGCCGGTCCCCGCCGATGCCGAAGACGCCGCCCCCCTCGAAGAACAGGCGCCAATCCGCCTCCGTCTGGTTCCAGCCGGCCTCACGCGAAAGGGCGAGGCAGCCCCCCAGGGCGGAGGCGCCGAGCGCCGCGACGGGAAGCGCCTCAGTAGGTGCCATCCCGCACCTCGAAATGCGTGGGCTTGCCGAGCGCCTTGCCCCCGCGCGCCACCCAGTCCGCCACCCAGTCGATCATCCGCCCGAGCGGAACGACGGGATAGCCGAAGAGGCGCGCGGCCTCGGCCGCGTTGTTCAGCCAGGCGGTCGGCGCCTCCTGTCCCGTGACCGTCACCGGCTTGCCCAGCCGCTCGGCGAAGGCCTTGGCCAGCCAGCGCACGGGGATGGTCTCCGGCCCCGTCACGTTCAGCGGCGCGGCGGGCACGGTGGCCTGGCGCAGACAGCGCAGCGCCTGCGCATTGGCGTCGCCCTGCCAGATGACGTTGACATGGCCCATGGTCACGTCCACCGGCTCGCCCTTCATCACCTTGCTCGCCACGTCGAACAGCACGCCGTAGCGCAGGTCGATGGCGTAGTTCAGGCGGAACAGCCGGCCGGGCGTGCCGTGCCGGGCGGAGAAGTGCTGGATCATCCGCTCCCGCCCGATGCAGGAGAAGGCGTATTCGCCCGGCGGATCGAGCGGGCTGTCCTCGGTGGAGCCGGGGCCGGTGACGGGCACGAAGGGATACACGCAGCCTGTGGAGAAGGCGACGATGCGCGAGGCGTGAAAGGATTCCGCCACCAGCGCCGGCACATGCGTGTTCATCGCCCAGGTCAGCGACTGGTCCCCGCTGGCGCCGAACTTGCGCCCGGCCATGAGGATGACGTTGCGCGCGCGCGGCAGCCGCTCCAGCGCCGCGCGGTCCAGCAGGTCGCAGGCGATCGTCTCGACGCCATGGCGCTCGAGCTCCTGCTGCAGCCCCGCCTCGCTGAAGCGGGCGACGCCGAAGACGCGCTTGTCCGGCGCCGCGTTGCGGGCGAGGCGGGCAAGGGTCGGCCCCATCTTCCCGCCGACGCCAAGCACCATGATGTCCCCGTCCACCGCGGCCAGGTCGGCGGCCAGAGCACGGCTGGGGCGGGCGAGGAACGCATCCAGCTCCGCCTCGTCCGCGATGCGGTCGGGCAGGTCGGCGGCATCCAGCCAGCGCTGGTTCCCCGCGTTCTCCGTGGCTTGGCCGGACATGGCCTATCCCTTCCTGGCGTCCTTCGGGACGAAGCGGTGCTCGAGCCCCAGCACGATGAGGTAGAGGGCGAGGCCGAGCAGGGTGAGGATGATGACGGCCATGAACATGGCCGCCGTGTCGAGCGAGGTCTGGACCTGGATCATCAGATAGGCGAGGCCGCGCTCCGAGGCCACGAACTCCCCGACCACCGCGCCCGCCACCGCGAGGATGGAGGCCACCTTCATGCCGGAGAAGATGTAGGGCATGGCGCCGGGAAGCTGGATGTAGCGGAACACCTGCCAGCGCGAGCCCTTCAGCGAATGCACCAGGTCCAGCAGGTCCGGCTCCACCTCCTGCAGCCCCCGCACGGTGGTCAGCAGGATGGGGAAGAAGCACAGGCTGAAGGTGATGAGCATGTTGGTCGCGATGCCGTAGCTCATCCACACGATCATGATCGGGCCGAGCGCGACCTTGGGGATCATGTTGAGGGTGACGAGCAGCGGGAAGACCAGCAGCGACAAGGTGCGCGACCAGGTGAAGAGAAGCGCGCCCGCGATGCCGAGCACGATCGCCAGCACGTAGCCGCCCCCGATCTCGGCCAGGGTGACGAGCGTGTTGGACAGCCAGGCGTGGTTGGGGTTGCCGAGCGTCGCCACCACCGCGCTCGGCGCCGGCAGGAGGAAGGCCGGCAGCCCCGCCATCCGCGCCAGCGCCTCCCAAAGGCCGATGGCGGCGAGATGCACCAGCAGGATGATGCCCCAGCGCCGGCGCAGCGCCCTGGCCGCGGCATCCCGGCGCGGGTCGCGCGCGGCCACGGCGTCACCGGCCGGAACCTCCCCAAGCGCCTCCGCTGTCATGCCCGCCCTTCCCCGTCGCACCACGGACGCTAGGAGACGGCGAGGCAATCCGTCAACCAGTTAGTTGACAGAACGCATCAGGGACGGAGGGCGGCCAGGACGAAGCCGATGACATGGGCCCGGTGGCGCGCGATGGAGGGGCGGGTGTCCAGGCGCTTTCCGAAGATCGCCGACAGCGTGCGGTTGTTCGAGAAGAAGAAGTACGAGATCCCGGCGATGGTGATGTAGAGGTCCACCGCGTCCAGGTCGGCCCGGAACAGCCCGTCCCGCGCCCCTCGCCCCAGCGTCTGCTCCACCATCCCGACCAGCGGCGAATGCATCGCCCGCAGGCGGGCCGAGGCGCGCACATGGCGGCCGCCATGCTGGTTCTCGTCGTTCAGCAGCGCGACGAACTCCGGATGCGCGTTCAGGTAGTCGAAGGAGAAGCCGACCAGCATCTCCATCGCCTCCCGCGGCGGCAGGTCGTCCAGGTGCAGCGCCTGCTCGGCCTGGCGGATATCGGCATACACCTCCTCCAGCGCCGCCGCGTACAGGTCCTCCTTCGTGCCGAAGTGGTGGTAGACCAGCTGCTTGTTCACCTCGGCCCGCGCCGCGATCTCGTCCACCCGGGCCCCGGCGAGGCCCTTTTCCGCGAACTCCCCGATCGCGGCATCCAGCAGGGCGCGGCGGGTCGTCTCCGGGTCGCGCTTGCCCGGCACGCGGCGTGGAGGGGCCGGGCGGGCGGCGGCTCGGTTCGGCATGCTGGCTTCCCCACCCAACCATTTGGTTGGAAAATTGTTGCGGCGCGATTCTAGCGTGATAGGCTCGCCTTGACAGCCCGCGAGGCCGGGCCCGGATAAAGGGATGAAGCGCGCATGCCCAGCGAACTCGCTGCCGTGAGGCGCCGCGGGCTTTTGCTCGCCGGCCTGGCCACGACTCTCGCCGCGCCTCGCCTCGCCCGCGCCCAGGCGAAGGAGAAGATCACCTTCGTCCTGAACTGGACGCCCTATGCGGACCACGCCCCCTATTACCTGGCGAAGGCGAATGGCTGGTACGACCAGGCCGGGCTGGACGTGACGATCGAGGCCGGGCGCGGCTCCGGCCTCTCCTCCCAGCGCGTGGTGGCCGGAACCGCGCAGATCGGCATCTCCGACATGGCGACGGCGCTGCTCGCCCGCGGGCGGGGCGGCAACCTCGTCGCGGTGATGACGGTCTTCGCCAACTCGCCCCAGACCTTCTACTGGCTCAAGAGCAACGGTATCGCGGGGCCGAGGGATTTCGTCGGCCGCTCCATCGGAAACCCGCCCGGCGACGCCTCGCGCATCATGTGGCCGATCTTCGCGCGGCGGGTGGGCATCGATCCCGCCTCCGTCCGCTTCGTGAACGTGGCCCCGCCCGCCAAGATCCCGTCGCTGAAGAACAAGGTGATCGACATCACCTCCGACTTCTGGAACGAGCACGACCTGAAGGTCCGCGAATTCGGCGCGGATCTGGGCTTCCAGCGCTGGATGGACCTCGGCATCAACCCCTATGGCAACTCCATCGTCGTGAACGGGGATTTCCTGGGCCGGCGGCCGGAAGCGGTCCGCCAGTTCGTGCAGGTCTCGCAGCGCGCCTTCGCCGCCTCCGTCGCCGATCCGCAGCCCGCCATCCGCGCGCTCTTCGCGGCCGCCTCGGGCCTGGACGACTGGACGCAGCAGCGGGTCTGGGAACGCGTGGTGGAGCTGCAGCGCGACCCGACGACGACAGGCGTCGCGCTCGGCGCCTTCAGCGCGGAGCGGATGAAGGCCGATTACGAACTGATCCAGGCCAATTTCGAGGGCGCCCAGCCCTTCGATGTCGAGAAGGCCTATACCAACGCCTTCCTCGACACCTCGGTCCGCATGACGGCCGGCTGACGCCGCCCCTCAGGGCCGGGTTCGGCGTTTCCGGGGCGGTGGCCTAGACTGCCTTCCGTCATCTGTCGGGAGGGACAAGGCTGATGGGCCCCTATCGGATCGAGCGCGGCGACCCGGCGCGCCGGCAGCGCGTCGCGGGCTGGCTGGACGGGCTGGACGGCATTTCCGACGCGACGCGGGAGGCCATCGTCACGGCCTGGGTCTCCAGCTGGGTGTCCAGCCCCTTCGAGACGCTGGAGGACATGCCCTATTCGCTGCACGCCCCCAGCTACCGCCTGATGGACCATGTGAACGAGGTGACGCGGGCCGGGCTCGACCTCGCCCGCCGCGCGGCACGCGACTGGGGCCGCCACACCGATCCCGAGCTGCTGGTGCCCATCCTCGTCCTGCACGACATCGACAAGCCGCTGCTGATGGTGCGCGAGGACGGGACGGTGCGCGGCTCCCCGCTCTACGCCGAGCTGCCCCATGGCGTGCCGGGCGCCATGATGCTGCGTGAGCTGGGCTTCCCGCATCTCGTGGTCAGTACGGTCGCCACGCATGCGACGAACGCCCCCTTCCACGGTTCGACGACGGAGGCCTGGCTGCTGCACTACGCCGACCTGTTCGCCACCGACCACGCGCTGATGAGCACGGGAGGCAAGCCCTTCTACCAGCGCCACTGGGCCTGAAGGCGCCGGTGGGCCAAGCCGGCTGGCCCGGCCTCGCCCCCAGCCTCAGGCACCGGCCTCAGGCACCGGCACGGCCACCGGCCGGCGCCGTCTCCCGCAGGATCCAGTCCGTGAACGCGCTCACCGCCGGGCGGGCCGTGCCGCCCGGGCGGATCAGCCAGTAATGGTCGCCGGAAGGGATCACGTCCGGCGCCAGGCGGCGCAGGGCACGGCGGCGCAGCTCGCGCTCCACGAAGGCGGGGGAACAGATGACGGCGCCCATGCCCTCCATCGCCGCCTGGATCGCGAGGGTGGTGCTTTCGAACACCAGCGGCGGCGCGCCCGGCGCCTGCCCATGGGCGGCCAGCCATTGCGGCCAGTCGTTCGGCCGGATGCGGCTGGCCAGCAGGCGCATGGCCGAGAGCGGCTGTGACCGCGCCAGGGCCGGCGTGGCGAAGGGGGCGAGCAGCACGGGCTGCAGCCGCACGGCGCCGGGCGCGGGCGGATGGTCGGCCGGCGCCGTCCGCACGGCCACATCGGCCGGCGCGTCGGCGATCGCCCGCGCATCGGTGGAGGTGGACACCTCCACCTCCAGCCCCGGATGCTCGGCGCGGAAGCGCGGGATGCGCGGGATCAGCCAGCGCAGCGCCCAGGTGGTATAGGCCAGCACGCGCACCGGCCGCGCCTGGCCGGGCAGCGCCGCCGTCGCCGCGCGGATCTGCGCGAAGGCGGCGGCCAGGGCGGTGGCATAGGCAGCGCCGGCCTCGGTCGGGCGGACCAGGTTGGCGCCCCGGCGCAGCAGCGGCTCGCCCAGCCGCGCCTCCAGCTCCCGCAGGCGCTTGCTGATCGCGGGCTGGGTCACGTTCAGCCGGGCCGCCGCGGCACTGAGGCTGCCGGTCTCGGCCACCAGCACGAAGGCCCGGAGCGAGGCGAGGGGGGGCAGGTCGTCCACCATGGCGCAGCATAACCTGGGGTTGGGGCAGGGCAAGCTTTCCTCCCTCGCACCACCGGCCGGCCGGGCGCATGCTGCCGCTCCCCGGACCATCCGGGGCCGCCGGCCCGTCCCCGGCGAGGAAAAGCCGGGAACCATCCCGGACCCGGAAGGAAGCCATCCATGCGCCGTCGCGCCGCCCTCATGCTGCCCGCATGCGCCCTGCCCGCCCTGATCCGCCCCGCCCGGGCGCAGGACCGCTACCCCGACCGCCCGATCCGCCTGGTCATTCCCTTCGCCACCGGCGGCAGCAACGACGTGGTGGGGCGGCTGGTGGCCGAGGGCATGGGGCAGCGCCTGGGCCAGACCTTCGTCGTGGAGAACCGCGGCGGCGCGGGCGGTCTGATCGGCAACGACCTGATCGCGAAGAGCAGGCCGGAGGGCTACGACCTGCTGCTGGCGGGCAGCGGCAGCTTCCTCATCAGCAGCCTCGTGCAGCCCCGCGTGCCCTATGACGTGCTGACGGATTTCACGCCGGTCGGCTTCATCGGGCAGGCGCCGAACGTCATCTGCCTCAACCCCTCCGTGCCCGCGCGCAACCTGTCGGAGCTGCGGGAGGTAGGGAGGAAGGCGAACCCGCCGCTCACCTACGGCTCGCCGGGCGTGGGCACCACCGGCCACGCGCTGCCCGCGATGATCGCGCTCACCCTCGGCATCGACATGGAGCACGTGCCCTATCGCGGCACCGGCCCGGCGCTGACCGACGTGCTGGCGGGGCGGCTGAGCATGATCACCAACGCGCTGGCGCCGCTGAAGCCGCATATCGAATCCGGCGCGCTGCGGGCCATCGGCATCGCGGCGGCGAAGCGGTCTCCGGTGATGCCGGCCATCCCGACGACGGGGGAGCAGGGCTTTCCCCAGATCCTGTCCTCCACCTGGTACGGCATCGTCGGGCCGAAGGACATGCCGGCGGAGCGCGTCGCCCGCCTGCACGCGGCGCTGAACGCGACGCTGGCCGACCCCGAGACCGGCCGCCGCCTGCTGGACGAGGGCGTGGAGGTGGAGGCAAGCGAGACGCCCGCCGCCTATGGCCGCTTCCTGGCCGAGGACCGCGCGCGCTGGGCCGACGTGGTGCGCCGCGCCCGGATCAAGGTGGAATAGCCCGCCATGACGCTGCGCCGGATCGCGGTGCTGGACGATTTCGGCGGCACCGCCCCCGGCGCGGCCGACTGGTCGGGCCTGCCCGTCACCTTCTTCCCCGACCATGTGGCCGATGAGGCCGCGCTGGCGGAGCGGCTGACGGGGTTCGACGCCGTGGTCCTCATCCGCGAACGCACGCCCTTCCCCGCCTCCCTCATCGCGCGCCTGCCGGCGCTGCGGCTGGTGGTCACGACCGGCGCGAAGAACCGCATGCTGGACCTGGAGGCCTGCGCGGCGCGCGGCATCGCCGCCTGCGGCACGCGCTCCATGGAAACGCCGACGGTGGAGATGACCTGGGCGCTGATCCTCTCCCTCGCGCGGCGCGTGCCGTTCGAGGATGCGGCGCTGCGCGCGGGGCACTGGCAGACCGGGCCGGGGCGGAGCCTGCAGGGCGCGACGCTCGGCGTGCTGGGCCTGGGCAAGCTCGGCCGGCAGGTGGCGGCCCTCGGCCGCGCCTTCGGCATGGAGGTGATCGCCTGGAGCCCCAACCTGACGGAGGAGGCCGCCGCCGCCACGGGCGCCCGGCGCGTGGAGAAGGCGGCGCTGTTCCGCGCCGCCGACATCGTCACGCTGCATCTCGTGCTGGGCGAACGCTCCCGCGGCACGGCCGGCGTGGCGGAGCTGGCGGCGATGAAGCCCGGCGCGCTGCTGGTGAACACCGCGCGGGCGGGGCTGGTGGACCAGGAGGCGCTGATCGCCGCGCTGGCATCCGGCCATCTCGGCGGCGCCGCCATCGATGTCCACGACATCGAGCCCATCCCGCCCGGCCATCCGCTGCTGGCCGCGCCACGCACCATCCTGACCCCCCATCTCGGCTACGTCACCGCCGAGAACTACCGCCTGTATTTCGAGGGCGCGACGGCGGCGCTGCGCGCGTTCAGCGCCGGCCAGCCGCTGCCATTCCCGCTGCTCCCCCCACCGCAAGCCGCCTGAGGCCCCCGTGAAGACCTACGACGCCATCACCCTGACCACCGACGGCCCCGTCGCCACCCTGACGCTGAACCGCCCGCAGGTCCGCAACGCCATCGACGACGCCATGCGCTACGAGATGCTGGACGCGCTGGACCATGTGGCGAAGGAGGAGAGCATCCGCGCCCTGGTCGTCACCGGCGCGGGCAAGGGCTTCTGCTCCGGCGGCGACATCAAGGGCATGCAGCAGCGCCTGAGCGCGCCGCAGGGCACGGTCGGCATCAATGGCTGGCGCCGCCAGCACCGCACGCACCACATGATCTCCGCGCTTCACACCCTGCCCAAGCCGACCATCGCCGCCGTCCAAGGCGCGGCCACCGGCCTGGGCTGCGACCTGGCGCTGTGCTGCGACTTCGTGGTGGCGGCGGATACGGCCACCCTCGCCATGACCTATGTGCTGCGGGGCCTGATCCCCGATGGCGGCGGCATGTATTTCCTGCCGCGCCGCGTCGGCCTCTCCCGCGCGAAGGAGCTGATCTTCTCCGGCCGCACGGTGCAGCCGGAGGAGGCGCTCCGGATCGGCATGATCGACCGCGTGGCCCCGGCCGAGGCCCTGCTGGCCGAGGCGCAGGGCTGGGCGGCGGAACTCTCCCGCGCCGCGCCCGGGGCCGTGGCGCTCAGCAAGACCATCCTGGATCAGAGCTTCGAGCTGACGGCGGAGCAGGTCTTCGCCCTGGGCAGCCAGGCCCAGGGCATCTGCTACGCCTCCCAGGACCACCTGGATTCCGTGCGGGCCTTCATGGAGCGCAGCGCCAAGCGGAAGGAAGCCGCGTCGTGAACGCCATCGCGCGCCTCCTCTCGCCGCGCAGCGTCGCGGTGGTCGGCGCCTCGGCCGATGCGACGAAGATGACGGGCCGCCCGGTCGGCTACCTGCGCAAGCACGGCTTCACCGGCGAGATCTATCCGGTGAACCCGCGCGTGACCGAGATCGGCGGGCTGACCTGCTATCCCGACATCGCCTCCCTCCCCCAGGCACCGGACGCGGCCATCGTGCTGCTGGGGCCGGAACGGGCCGAGGCGGCGGTGCGGGACCTGGCGGCGCGCGGCACGGCGGCGGCCATCGTGCTCGCCAGCGGCTATGGCGAGGCGGATGCCGAGGGCGCGCGGCGCCAGCAGGCCCTCAAGGACGCGGCGGGCAGCATGCGCCTCCTCGGCCCCAACACCATCGGGCTGGTGAACCTGACGGACCGCATCACCCTGTCCGCCACCGGCGCGCTGGAGATGGGCAACCTGCGGGCGGGCTCCATCTCCGTCGTGTCGCAAAGCGGGGGCATCCTCGGCGCCCTTCTCTCCCGCGCCACGGATCGGGGCATCGGCTTCGCCAAGCTCGCCTCCACCGGAAACGAGGCCGACCTCGACAGCACGGACCTGATCGAGCACCTGCTGGAGGATGACGCGACCCGCGTCATCGCCGTCTACATGGAGGGGCTGCGGCGGCCGGAGGCCTTCCGGCAGGTCGCGCTGCGGGCCGCCTCCATCGGCAAGCCCATCGTGATCTTCAAGGTCGGCCGCTCGGAATCCGGCGCGCGCTCGGCCAGTTCCCACACCGGCGCGATGGCCGGCTCGGACCGCGTGTACGACGCGCTGTTCCGCCAATGCGGCGTGATCCGCGCCGAGACCTTCGCGGACCTGCTGGACATCCCGGCGGCGCTGGCCACGGGGCGCCGCGCGGCGGGCCGCCGCGTGGCCATCCTCACCTCCACCGGCGGAGCGGGCACGCTGGTGGCGGACAGCCTGGGCCTGGCGGGCTTCGAGGTGCCGGTCCCCGACGACGCCACCGCGCAGCGGATCGGCGCGCTGACCGGGGAGCCGGCCTCGGCCGCGCGCAACCCGGTGGACGTGACCCTTGCCGGGCTGCGGCCGGACCTGCTTCGCGGCGCCATCGACGCCTTGCAGGAAAGCCCCTCCTATGACGCGACGGTGGTGATCGTCGGCTCCTCGTCTCTGGCACAGCCGAGCCTTGTCGCGGATGCGGTGGTGGAGTGCCAGGCGCGCAGCGCGAAGCCGATCCTCTGCTATGTCAGCCCCCACGCGCCGGAGGTGACGCGGCTGCTGAATGGCCAGGGCATCCCCGCCTTCACCGCACCGGAAAGCTGCGCCTCCGTCCTCGCGGCCCTGCAGCCGCGCCCCGCGCCCTCCGCCGCGCCTTCGGGCGGCACCGCCACGGACCCGGCCTTCGCGGCCCTTCCGCCCGGGCCGCTGAACGAGGCCGAGAGCAAGGCGCTCTTCGCCCGCTTCGGCGTGCCGGTGACGCGGGAGGCGGTGGCGCGGGATGCCGCCGGAACCACGGCGGCGGCGCAGGGCCTGGGCGAGCGCGTGGTGCTGAAGGTCCTCTCGCGCGAGATCCTGCACAAGAGCGACCTGGGCGGCGTGGCGGTGGGCCTGCCCGCCGCTTCCCTGCCGGAGGCCGCCGCCGCCATGCTGGCGCGGCTGAAGGCCGCCGGCGCTCCGGCGCCGGAGGGCTTCCTGGTCCAGGAAATGGTGCAGGGCGGGCTGGAGATGATCCTCGGCTTCCACCGGGACCCGCAGCTCGGCCCCGTGCTGCTGCTGGGCATGGGCGGCGTGGCGGCGGAGCTTTTGCAGGACACCGCCCTGCGCCTGCTGCCCATCACCCGCGCCGATGCGGAGGGGATGGTGGCGGAGCTGCGGACGGGCGCGCTGCTGAAGGGCTTCCGCGGCGCCCCGCCCGCCGACGTGCCGGCCCTGCTGGACGCCATCCTCGCCTTCGCCGCCATGGCGGAGGCGGCCGGGCAGCGGCTGATGGAGGCGGAGATCAACCCGCTCTTCGTCCTGGCGGCGGGGCGGGGCGTGCGCGCGGTGGATGGGCTGGCGGTGCTCGCCCCGGCCGCCGAGGCGCCCGGGGTGGCCGCGAATTAGCCCTGGGCGCCGCGGATCGCCGCCGCGATCGCCTCCATCAGAAGCGGCGGGCTCGCCAGGACCGGCCGCGGAAGGGCCGTCTCAAGCTCCGGCTGGAGATGCGCCAGCGAGGCCTGGGCGAGCACCAGCACATCCACCGAGCCCGCCAGCTCGGCCGCCGCCTCGCGCATGATCGCGTCATGCCGGGCCCGGTCCCCGGCCATCAGCGCGGCATAGGCATCGGCCTTCACCAGGGGCGTGACCGACACCTCCCGCCCCTGCCCCGCCGCATGGGCGCGGAGCAGCGCCGTGCTCGGCTCCACCGTGCTGGATGCCGTGCAGAGAAGACCGATGCGCGGCCCACGCCGCACCGCCTCCGCCGCCATCGGATCGTCGATCTTCAGGACGGGCTGCATGACCACCTGCCGGGCGATATCCACGGCCGGCGAGGTGGAGGAGCAGGTCACGACAACGAGGTCCGCCCCGGCCTCGGCCGCGAGGACGACCTGGGACACCACGCGCCGGTAGACCAGCGGCTTCGGCGCCCCGCGAAGAAGGTCCTGCAACAGGCTTTCATTGAGCACATGGAAGCTGTCCGCCTCCGGATGCGCGGCCCGCATGCGCTCCCGGAAGCTGTCGACCAGGAAGCCGACCGTGTGGATGAACCCGATGCGCATGCGACCCTTCCTCCTGAGCGGATGGACCATTTATTCCATTCTTCCATGTTTGGAAAATATGGATCATAAGGGGCCGATCTCAGGGGGGAAGCGATGCAGGTCTCGGCAGGAAAGCTCTGGTCGCTGCGGCGACTGTCCGATCGGCAGGGCTTCTTCACCATGATCGCGGTGGACCAGCGGCCGGGCGTGGAGCAGCTCGTGGCCGAGCGGCATGGCAGCCCGGACTGGGAGCAGATCGGCCAGATCAAGCGCCTGCTCATCGAGGAGCTGTCGCCCCATGCCTCGGCCATGCTGCTCGATCCGCAATACGCCTATCCCTACGCGCATCTCGCCGTGGACCCGTCGCGCGGCCTGCTGATCACGCTGGAGCAGTTCGCCTGCGAGGAAGGGCCGGGCGGGCGGAAGACCCTGATCTACCCGGACTGGTCCGTCGCCAAGATCAAGCGGCTGGGCGCCGATGGCGTGAAGCTGATGCTCTGGTACCGGCCGGACGCCTCGGCGGAGGTGCTGGCCCATCAGCATGCGCTGGTGGAGCGGGTCGGCCGCGATTGCCGCGAGCACGACATCGCCTTCCTGCTGGAGCCGCTGGTCTATCCTCTGGGCGGCAGCGCCGCCGGCGATTCCTACCATGAGGACGCGACGAAGCGGCCGGAGATGGTGCTCGCCACGGTCGAGGAGTTCCGGAAGGAGCGCTACGGCGTGGACATCTTCAAGCTGGAAACCCCCATCGCCGCGAAGGTCATCGTGGACCCCGACGATGGCAGCGAGGAAGCCGCGACGACCCAGGACTGGTTCAACCGGATCGACGCCATGCTGGACCGCCCCTGGGTGATGCTCTCGGCCGGCGCGGCGATGGAGCCCTTCCGGCGCATCCTCACCTATGCCTTCCGTGCCGGGGCCAGCGGCTACCTGGCCGGCCGCGCCATCTGGTGGCCCGCGGCCCTCGAATACCCGGATTGGGACGCCTTCCGCACCCGCGTGCGGGAGCATGGCCTGCCCTATGTCTCGCTGGTGCAGTCGCTGCTCGCGCAGCATGGCCGCCCCTGGTTCTCCAAGCCCGCCTTCGCGGAGGGCCTCGTGCTGCGGGATGGCGGCCCGGGCTTCCTGCGCTCCTACCAGGGCTGAGCCAGCAGGGCCCCGACCTCCGGCCGGCCGGGCACCCCGGCCCGGCCGCCGGGCCGGGTGCATTTCAGCGTGGCGGCCGCGACGGCGAAGCGCGCGGCCGTGCGCGCGGCCATCCCCTCCGCCAGGCCGAGCGCATAGGCGCCGTGGAACACATCCCCCGCGCCCAGCGTGTCCACCACCGCCACGGCGGGCGGGCGGATGCGGTGCAGCGCCTCCCCTTCCAGCCAGAGATACCCCTCCGGCCCCGTGGTCACGCCCAGCACCGGATCGGGCAGCCGCCGCCGCAGGGCGCGCAGGCCCGCCTCGGCGTCGGCCTCGCCGGAATGGTGCCGCAGGGCGGGTTCGGAAAACACTACATGGCTCGCCAGCCCGATCAGCCCGGCCGCCTCGGGGAGCGGGCCGAGATCGGCATCCAGCACCGAGGGAATGCCGCGCTCCCGCGCGACCTCGAGGGCGAGGGCGCCGCCCAGCGGCCACCCCATATCGACCAGCACGGCGCCGCATGCGGCGATCCGCTCGGGATCGACCCAGCCCGGCGCCACCTGGAGGTTGCGGCCGGGGAAGTTCAGGATCAGCCGCTCCCCCGTCGCATCCACCGCCACCGCGGACCAGGCCGATTGCGCATCCGGCAGCTCCGCCACGCCGGCCACATCCACCCCGTAGCCCGCCAGCTCCGCGCGGATGATCCGCCCCGTGTCATCCGCGCCGACGCGCCCGAAGAGGCAGGCCGCGCCACCCAGCGCGGCAATGGCCACGGCGGCGGTCGCGGCCGGGCCGCCGCCCGCCTCCGCCACCGCCGTCGCGTAGAGCTTCGTCGCCTGCGTCGGCAGGGAAGGCACCGACAGGATGCGGTCATGCACCGTCATGCCGGCGCAGGCGACAGAGGCCATGCGGATCAGGCGTCCGCCAGCGGCAGCAGGTCCACGCCGGTATAGCGCTTGAAGGCCTCGGCTAGGCGCCCATCGGCCTTGGCCTTGTCGATGAACCCGTTCACGGCCTGCAGCAGCTCGTCGCTGCCATGCCGCATGCCGATGCCGATCATCTGCGTGCCGAGGGAGAGCTTCTTCTCGTAGTTGCGCCCGGGCTGCAGCCGGTTGGTCTGCGCGGGAATGAGGAAGCCGGTCGCGGTGGCCTCCACCTGGCGGGACATCAGCGCCTGGATCGTGCTGGCGTCGTTGTCGTATCGCATCATGATGGCGCCCGGCGCGCGATCCACCACGATCGGGTCCTGGATCGCGCCGCGCACGACGGAAACGCGCTTGCCGCGCAGGTCCTCGAAGCTGCGGATCGCCGTCTCCTGCGGGGCCATGATGATGCTCTCCTGCGCGCAATAGGGCTTGGAGAACAGGATCTGCTCGGCCCGGGCCGGCGTGATGGTGAGGGTCGCCATCACCAGATCGGCCTTGCCCGTCAGGATGAAGGGGATGCGGTTCTGGCTGGTCACCGGCACCAGCTCCATCGGCACGCCCATCTCCTGGGCCAGCAGCCGCCCGATCGCGATGTCGTAGCCATCCGGCTGCATGCGGGTGTCCAGCATGCCCCAGGGCGGGTTGTTGGTGTCCATCGCGATCAGGAGCTTGCCGCGGCGCTTGATGGCGTCCGGCGTCACCACGCCCGACTGGGCACGGGCCGGCGCGGCCGCCAGCGGCAGCAGCGGCGCGAGGGCGAGAAGGGAGCGGCGGTTCATCATGGGTGTTTCCTCCTGTTGCTTGGTTCAGTCGCGAATGCTGACGGCCCGGACGAACTGGATCAGTTCCGGTGTCCGGGGGCGCTCGAAGATGTCGGCGGGCGTTCCCTCCTCATGCACGCGCCCGGCATGCATGAAGATCACGCGGCTCGCGGCGCGGCGCGCGAAGCTCATCTCATGCGTGACCAGCAGCATCGTCATATGCCGGGCGGCGAGGTCCCCCACCACCTCCAGCACCTCGCCCACCATCTCGGGGTCGAGGGCGGAGGTGATCTCGTCGCAGAGCAGCACCTTCGGTTCCAGCCCGAGCGCCCGCGCGATGGCCACGCGCTGCTGCTGCCCGCCCGAGAGCGCGGAGGGATAGGCATCCGCGCGCGGCGCGAGGCCCACCCGTTCCAGGAGCGCCTGCGCGGTTGCCCGCGCCTCCGCCTTGCCGCGGCCGAGCACCACGGTCTGCGGCAGCGCCACGTTCTCCCGCGCGGTCAGGTGCGGGAACAGGTTGAAGCTCTGGAACACCATGCCGACATCCTGGCGCAGCGCGCGCAGGGCCTTGGGATCATGGCTGACGGCGTGGCCGGCCACGGTGATGCTGCCGCCATCGATCGTCTCCAGCCCGTTGATGCAGCGGAGCAGGGTGCTCTTGCCCGACCCGCTGCGCCCGAGGATGGCCACGACCTCCCCGGCGGCGATCTCCAGCGATACGCCGTCCAGCACGGTCTGGTTGCCGTAGCACTTACGCAGTGACTGGACTTGGACGATCGACATGAAGCTTCTTCTCCAGCCGGCGGCTGAGCAGGGTGAGGGGGAAGCAGAGGATGAAGTAGATGGCCGCCGCGACGAGATAGACGCTGATCGGCTGGAAGGTGAGGTTGTTCACGAACTGCGCGGCCTGGGTCAGCTCCTGGAAGCCGATGATCGAGGCGAGCGAGGTGTTCTTGATGACCTGCACCATGAACCCCACCGTGGGCGGGATGGCGATGCGGATGGATTGCGGCACGATGACGTGGCGGAACTGCTCCATCCGGCTGAAGCCCAGCGCGGCCGATGCCTGCCACTGCCCCTGTGGCACCGCCTCCAGCGCGCCGCGCCAGATCTCCCCGAAATAGGCACCGGCATAGAAGGAGAGCGCGACGGTGACCGCGAAATACGCGTTCTGCCCCATCCCCGTCAGCGCCAGGCCGAAGAAGACGAGGAACAGGAGCATCAGCAGCGGCACGCATTGGAACAGGATGATCCAGCCCCGCGCGAAGGCGCTGGCGAAGCGGTTGCCGGACACGCGCATGAAGGCGAGCACGAGCCCCAGCACGCCGCCGCCGACATAGGCGATGAGGGAGAGCAGGACGGTCCAGCGCGCCGCCTGCAGCATGAACAGGAATTCGGGGGTGCCGAAGCTGCGCATCACAGGCGCCCCCGGCGCGAGAACCAGGCGATATCGGCCCAGGCAAAGAACAGCTTCATCGTGAAGGCGATCGCCAGATAGATGAGCGTGACGACGATATAGACCTCGAAGGGCCGGAAGGTCTCCGTCTCCAGCACATGCCCCACCGCCGTCAGCTCGTCGGCCGAGACGGTGGAGACGACGCTGGAGCCGAGCATCACCAGGATGAACTGGCTGCCCAGCGCCGGCGCCGCCACGCGCAGGGCCGGAAACAGCACGATGTGGCGGACGATATCGGTGGTGGAGAAGGCCAGCGCCCGCGCCGCCTCGATCTGCCCTCGCGGCACCGCCATGATGCCGGAGCGGATGATCTCGGTGGTATAGGCGGCGCAGTTGACCGCCATGCCGATCAGCGCCGCCGTGACGGGGCTGAGCGCGATGCCGACCGAGGGAAGCCCGAAATAGATGAGGAAGAGCTGGATCAGGAAGGGCGTGTTGCGGATCGCCTCCACATAGGCGCCGATGATCCGGTCCGCCCATCGTCCCCCGAAGCTGCGGAGGACGGCGAACAGCGTTCCAAAGACCAGCCCCGCCACCATCGCCGCGACCGAGAGCTGGATCGTCAGCCACGCGCCTTGCAGCAGCACGTCCAGGCTTGCCAGCACGGTTCCGAACTGAAACGTGTACCCCATTCTTCCCTGGCTTTCTTCCCGGCGCGGAGGCTAGACCGCTGGAGAGAATTGTTCAACTTTCGATTTATGGAAAATGTATTCCATGGTCCGGGACGAGAGGATGGCGGCATGACGCCGGATGCCAGGCGCGACAGCCTGCTGGACGAGCTGAGGACGCGGCACCCGGCCCTGAGCCCGCGCCTGCAACAGGCGGCACGGCACATCCTGGACCATCCGAACCAGGCCGCCCTGAGCACGGTGACGGAACTGAGCGCCGCCGCCGGCGTGCAGCCCTCCACCCTCATCCGCCTGGCGCAGGCGCTGAGCTTTCCCGGCTTCTCGGATATGCAGAAGGTCCTGGTGGACGCCCTGGCGGTCGGGTCCTCCAGCTATGGGGAGCGGGTGCACCAGCTCCGCGCCGCCGGCTCCGGCGCGGGCGCCATGGGCCTGCTGCGGCAGGCCGGGGCCCTGAACCAGATCTCCCTGCAGAACCTGATCGACACGGTGGACCCCGCCGCCCTCGAGCGGGCGATCGCCATCCTCGCGGATGCCCCCCTGGTGCATGTCGTCGGGCAGAGGCGCTCCCACCCCGTGGCCGGATACATCGCCTATGGGCTCACACGGTCGGGCAAGGCGGCGCGGCTGCTCGCCGGCGCGGCCGGCATGCTGCGGGACGAGGTCGAGACCATGCGCCCGGGCGACGCGCTCGTGGTCATCAGCCTGCATCCCTATTCCGAGGACGCGATCGAGACGGCGCGCTGGGCCGCGGCGCACCACGTCTCCGTCGTGGCGCTCTCGGACGGGCCGCTCAGCCCGCTCCTCGCCTCCGCGACCGTCTCGCTCGACGTGCGGGATGCGGAGCTGTTCGGCTTCCGCGCGTTGGTGGCGCAGATGTGCCTCGCGCAGGTGCTCGTCCTGGGCGTGCTGCAGGCCCGCCCGGGCCCGCCCGACCAGGACGCCGCGCCCGGCCCCTAGCCGCGCGCGGCGCGCAGGACAGCGGAGAAGATGGGGCTGTCCGGCACCAGGTACTGGTCCAGTATGTCGAAGTGGTTGTAGCCGGGCAGGACATGGACCTCCGGATCGCCGCCCTCCCGCCGGAGGTGATGCGCATAGCGGAAGGTCAGGTCGATCCAGCGCCAGGGCTCCCGCCCCCCGACGAACAGATGGGTGGAGGCAGGGGCGCTGACGGGGCGCCGCTCGTAATCGTGCCGCGCCGCGATCTCGGGCGTCAGCCGGAGCTCCGCATTCACGGTGGTGCCGATCGCCCAGGCCGGATCGTAGATGCCGCTGATCATCACGGCGCCCCGCAGGAAACCGGGCTCCAGGCCCCGCGCATCCCAGTCCTCGGCGAGCGCGGCGGCACAGAGATGGGCGCCGGCCGAATGGCCCGAAAGGCTGATCGCATCGGGGTCGCCGCCATGCTCCCCGATATGACGCCGGGTCCACTCCACCGCGCGAAGCGCCGAATCCACCGTGCCGTCCAGGGTCGATCCCGGGCAGAGCTCGTAATTCGCGATCACCGCCGTGATCCCGTTCCGGACCAGGCCATCCGCCACGAAGGCGAAGGCTTCCTTGTCGTTGGCCCGCCAATACCCGCCATGGAAGAACACATGCACCGGCGCCCCGGCCCGGGCGGCCGGATAGATGTCCAGCCGGTGCCGGGAGTGCTCGCCATAGGCGACGTCCTGGATCTTCCGCAGCCTGGCCTGCGCCGCGTCATTCGCCGGCGCGCGCCGGGTGCGATAGGTGGCGAAGTCCGGGAAGGCGCGCTGCGGGTTGAAGCTGAACTCGTGCTCCTCCGGCGAAAGCGGCCGAATCTCCCTGGATGCCTCGCTCATGGGTGCCCCCTCCTCAGCCCGGATCCTTGAGGAACGGGTTGGACCGGCGTTCCTCGCCGAAGGTGGAACCCGGGCCATGGCCGCAGAGGAAGCGCATCTCGTCGCCCAGCGGCAGCAGCTTGTCCTTCACGGAGGCGATCAGGGCCGCGTGGTCCCCGTAGGGGAAATCGGTCCGCCCGACCGAGCCGCGGAAGATCACGTCCCCCACCACCGCGACGCCCAGCGCGGTGGAGACGAAGGCCAGATGGCCGGGCGTGTGGCCGGGGCAGTGCAGCACGGCGAAGTCCTGCCCCGCGATGGACACCGTCTCCCCCTCCGCGAGCCAACGGTCGGGCGTGACATCCTCCATCCCCTCGATGCCGAGGCCTGCCCCCTGCCGGGCCAGCCCCTCGAGGAGAAAGGCGTCGCGCCGGTCCGGCCCTTCGATCGGCACGGCCTCGCCCTGCCGGGCCTCCAGCGCGCGCTTCAGCTCGGCCGCGCCGCCGGCATGGTCCAGATGCCCGTGGGTCAGCAGGATGCGGTCCACCGCGACGCCGGCCCGGTCGAGCGCGGCCAGAATGCGCGGCACGTCGCCACCGGGGTCGATCACCGTGCCGCGCCCACTCTCCGCGTCCCAGATCAGGGCGCAATTCTGCTGGAAGGGCGTGACCGGGATCTGGGCGGCCTGGAGCTGGGGCATGGACCGGGCCTGCCATGCGGGGCGGGAGGGGTCAACGGCCAGCCGCGCCACCCCACGCGGCCGAAGGCCCAGGCGCCGGCCGTGGGGTGGCCCGGCGTCACTAGGGCGCCCGGGCGAGCCAGAAGCGCATCCGGCCATCGGCGAAGGCCGGCACGTCAAATCCCTTGCGGGAGGCGAGCAGCATAGGCTCCCGGTAGAGCGGGATGGTCCAGAAATTCGCCCGCTCCATGGCGAAGGCCTCGGTCAGCAGGCCCGTCCGCTTCGTCAGATCCATCTCCGTCGCGATCCGGTCGACCAGCGTGTCGAAGGCAGGATCCGAGTACCCGCCGGCGTTCCAGCTGCCACTCCGCTGGTTCCGGGTGTGAAACACGTTGTTGAGGATCGAGAAGCCGTCGAGCTGCGGCGTATTGGCCCATCCCATCAGATAGAGATCGGGCTCCTGCTTCAGGAAGCGCTGGATGAAGGCGGCGTAGCGCGCCGATGAATAGACGATCTTCACCCCAAGCCGCGCCCACATCGCCGCCGCGGCCTGGCAGAGCCGGTCGCCATTCACGAAGCGGTCGTTGGGGCATTCCAGCCCGATGGTGAAGCCGTCCGGGTAGCCGGCCTCCGTCAGCAGCCGCTTCGCCCCCTCCAGGTCGTAGGCGGCGCGCTGCACCGCCTGCGCAGCCTCGTAGCCCGTGATCTCCCGGGCGATCAGGGCGTGGGTCGGCTGGGTCAGCCCGCGCATGACGGCGCGCGTGATGGCCGGCACGTCCAGCGCCATGGTCATCGCCTGCCGCACGCGGCGGTCCGCCAGCGGATTGGGGCCGGGTCCCGCCGCCGTTTGATGCGCCGCCCCGACATTGAAGCCGAAATACATCACGCGCAGGTCCTGCGCCTCGACCAGGGTGACCGCCGGGTTCTGCCGCAGCCGCTCGGCATCCTGCACCGGCACGGGCGTGATCACGTCCAGCTGGCCGGAGAGCAGGCCGGCGAGCCGCGTGGCGTCGTTCGGCACCGCCCGGAAGGAAATGCGGTCGATATTGTGCTCGCGCCGGTCCCACCATTCCGGGAAGGCCTCGAGAACCGTCTCGGAATCCAGCTGGCGCGAAACCTGGCGGAAGGGTCCGGTGCCGTTGGTGTTCACATTGGCAAAGCCGGCGGTCCCGCGCGCCGGATCGGTGGGCAGCAGGGAATCATGGGCCTTCATCCAGGCCTCGCTGAGGATGGAGATGCCGGCCAGGTCGTTGATGAGAACGGGATAGGGCCCGCGCAGCAGCACATCGACCGTATCGGGCCCGCTCTGCTGCACCTCCCTGATCATGTGGGTCACGGAGGCATAGGGCGAGTTCGGCACGCTGGCGCGCCGAAGCGAGGCCACGACATCCGCCGCCGTCATCGGCGTGCCGTCATGGAAGCGCACGCCCTGACGGATGGTGAAGCGGTAGCGGTCCGGCGCCAGCACGGTCCAGGCGGTCGCGAGCCCGGGCTGGAAGGCCAGGTTGCGGTCCAGCCGCACGAGGGATTCGTAGATGTTGCCCAGCAGGGCCGCGTTGGCGGTGCTGAACACGCCATGCGGGTCCATCGTCGTGACCTCGCCGTTGTTCCCCCAGCGGATGGTGGTCTGCGCATCCGCGCCGCCCTGGATCCCCAGGGCCAGAGCGAGGGCGGCGAGAATGCGCCGCGCGGGAAGGCGGATCATGCGTTGCTCCTGTCCAGGGGGAAGATCGGGCGGCGGACGTGCCGGAAATCGAGCGCGTGCAGATCCAGCGTGGCCACGCCCGGCCCCTGGCATTCGACATTGGCGCGGGCGAGCGGCAGGAAGGCCGGGCGGTGATTCGTCTTCGACTTCAGGATGACGTAGCGGAACCGCGCCGGCTCAAGCCCGAAGATGCGGTACTGGAGCGGGTCCAGCGCCTCCACCCGCGCCTCGCTCACCACCAGCGTCAGGCGGCCGGTCTCCAGCACCGCGCAACGGCCGAGATCGACGGGCATCCCTGTGAAGATCGGCCCCTCCACCGTGAAGCGGCCCAGGGCGATGCTGCGGACCGTGCCGGTGAGCCGCAACGGGTGCAGCGGCTCCTTCAGGGCGGGAATCGGCCGCTTGCCGCCGACCTCAAGCGAGATCGTGGCGCCGACCCCCGCCTCGATCATCCGCGCCACCGCCTCCGGGTCGCAGATCGGGCCCGCCAGGATTCCGTCCAGCCCCTTCCCGAGCGCGGCGGCGATCACCGCCATCGAATCCATGGTGCCGCCGGAATGGCAGTTGTCGGACATGTCGGCGAGGATCACCGGGCCCGACCCCTCCGCCGCGCCGATGGCCGCCGCGCGCTCGATGGAATCGGCCAGGGGCTCGAAGGCCGGGGTCGTGAAGCGGTCGCGCAGCGACCAGGCCAGGTCCACGATCTCCTGGGCGACGGATGCCGCGCGCGCGGCGTCCCCATGCGCGGTGGCAAGGACGCAGAGGCCGGTATCGGCCGTATCGGCCAGGGGAAAGCCGGAGAAGACGGTGACGCAGGACATGCCGTCGCGCTCCGCCTTCGCCGCCGCCTCGATCAGCAGGGACATGGGCTCCGCATCGGTGATGCACTTCACCATGTCCGGCAGCATCGGGCAGCGCCGCACCACCGTCACCGGGTCGAGCCGCCCCTCCAGCACATCCCGCAGCATCCGCGCCGCCTTCCGCCCGGTGGCCGGCATGTCGGTGTGCGGATAGGTCCGGTAGCCCGGCATCACCGTGCAGTTCGCTATGAACAGGTCGGACAGATTGGCGTGGGAATCGAGCGAGGCGCCGATGGGCAGCCCAGGCCGCACGTGGCGGATGCGCGCGAGCAGCTCGCCCTCCCCGTCCTCCACCCCTTCGGCCACCATGGCGCCGTGCAGGTCCAGCAGCATCGCGTCGCAGGACAGCGCGGCCTGGCACAGGATGTCGGAAAGCCGCTCGAAGGCCCCACGCTCCACCGGCGCGCTGGGCAAGGCGCGCGCCGCGATGGGCACGGTGATCTCTGCGCCCATCTCCTCCGACACCTCCAGCAGGCCGGACAGTCCGTAGCCGGAGTGCCGGAAGGCCCTATAGGCCTCGTCGCCGAAGAGAGGACCACCGGGCCCGAAATCCTCCCACCGGGTCGGGACCGGCGAGAAGGTGTTCGTCTCGTGCTTGAACATGCCGACGGCGAGCTTCATGCGGGTCCGATGATCCACGGGGCGAGGCACAAGGTTGCCGTGCGCTGCGGCATGACGTCCAATACGGAAAAGTTTAAGCGAGCCAACCTTCAGTTATGGGCAACCGCCCCTTCAAGCTGCGTGAGCTGGAGATCCTCCGCTCCGTCCTGGACCTCCGCTCCGTGACGGCGGCGGCCCAGCTTCTCGGCGTTTCCCAGCCCGCCATCAGCAAGTCCCTCCAGCAGCTCGAAGCCGGGCTCGGCTTTCCGCTCTTCGAACGCCTGGGCGGACGCCTGCTGCCGACGCCCGAGGCCGAGGCAATGAGCTATGCGCTGCAGGGCGTCCTCGGATCGGTCGAGGCTCTGCAATCGGCTGTCCGCACGGCGCGGCAGGAGGCGGGGGGGCCGGTGACCATCGCCGCCCTCCCGACCCTGGCGACCGTCGTCGTGCCCGCCGCCATTCGCATCGCGACCGAGCGGCACCCGGATCTTCAGGTCGGCCTGAAGATCATGCCGACCCGCGAGGTGACGGAAGCGGTCGCCCTCGGCACGGCCGATATCGGACTCATCCACCGGCTGCTCGACGACGATCCCCGCGTCCAGGGCGAGGATATCGGCAGGACAGCCATGGTATGCGTGCTGCCGGCCTCGCATCCGCTGGCCCGGCAGGCGGTGGTGCAGGCGGCGGCGCTGAACGGAGAGCGCTATGTCTCCTACACGGCCACATCGCCCATCGGCGAGCGGATGCAATCCGCCTTCTCCGCCGCGGGCGGGACCTACAGGCCGTCCGTGGAAGTGGCCGCCTCCACCGTCCTCTGCGAAGCCGCGCTCCAGCTGGGCCTGCCGGGCCTCGTCGAGGATTCGGCTCTGACGACGGGATGGTGGCCCGGGCTTGTCGTCCGTCCGCTCCGCCCGGAGATCATCCTGCGCCCCAGGCTGCTCCTCGGCCTTCGGCGGCCGCTCTCCCTCGGTGGCCGGGCCGTCGCCGCCGCCCTCCGCAAGGGCCTGGCCGATCCCGGCCCAACCCCGACACCGTGATTCGCTCTCCCCGCCATCCTGCGCTATGAAGCACCCAGCCGCCGATCGCTCCTCCAAGCAGGTCGGTGGCCAGGGCCGGCTTGTAGACACCCGCCCGTGTCTCGCCGGCCCGCCTTCCCCCCTCCCGCTCCCGCCCCTGGCGAAGGCCCGCATGGCCGCGCGAAAGCGCGCGGCCAGCCCCGCTCATCCCGGGGGGCGCAGCCCGAGGATCGCGCGTGCCTCCGCCGGGGTCGCGAGCTCGCCGCCCATGTCGTCCACGATGCGCGCCGCCTTCTCGCAGAGCTGGGCGTTGTCCCGCGCCAGCTCGCCCTTGCGGATGTAGATATTGTCCTCCAGCCCCACGCGGACATGGCCGCCCAGCGCCCAGGAATGCGCCACCGCCGGAAAGGCCCAGCGCCCGATGCCGAAGGCGGCCCAGACGGCGTCCCGCGGCAGCAGGGACTGCGCATAGGCGAGCGTCCGCGGGCTGGCGTCGAAGCCGAAGCGAATGCCCAGCACGATCTGGAAGAGCGGGGGCCGGTCCAGCGTGCCATCCTCCAGCAGGGCCTCGGCCAGGTGGATGTCGCCGCTGTCGAACACCTCCAGCTCCGGCCTGGACCCGGCCTCGCGCATGGCCCGCGCCATCACGCGCACATTCTCCGGCGTGTTGATGACGACGGACTGGCCGGCGAACATCGTGTTGAGGTCGAGCGTGCAGATCTCGGGCCGCAGCGCGAGAACATGCTCCACCCGCCGCAGCGGGTGCATCAGCGTGGTGCCGGGCGCGGCCTTGCTGGGGTCGGCGGCATCCGGCACGAAACGCTGGCCGGGGCCGGTGGTCAGGTTGATCACGATATCGGTGCCGGAATTGCGGATGCGCTCCACCGTCTCGCGGTAATGCTCCAGCTCCATGCTCGGCCGCCCATCGGGATAGCGGACATGGATATGCGCGATGGCGGCCCCGGCCCTCGCGCCGTCGATGGCCGCCCTGGCGATCTGCTCCGGCGTGCAGGGCAGACCGGGATGCTGCTGCACCGTGGTGATGTTCCCGGTGACGGCCACGGTCAGGATGGTCTTGGGCAAGGCGGATTCCTTCCAGTCGGGTTCCTGGGGATCAGCGAACGGGATCCCCGGCCGCGTGTCCGAGAATGGCCTTCACCTCGAGATACTCCTCGAAGCCGAAGACGCCGAACTCGCGGCCATTGCCGGATTGCTTGTAGCCGCCGAAGGGAAGGCTGCGGTCGAAGGCGGCGCCGTTGATGTAGACGCGCCCCGCCCGGATGCGGTCGGCCACGGCGCGCGCGCGCACGGGATCCGCGGACTGCACGAAGCCCGCGAGGCCGAAAGGCGTCCCGTTGGCGATCTCGATCGCCTCCTCCTCCGTGTCGTAGCTCATGATGGACAGGACGGGGCCGAAGATCTCCTCGCGCGCGATCCGCATTCCCGGCTCCACGTCGCCGAACACCGTCGGCCGGGCGTAGTAGCCGCGGTTGACCTCCGCCGGCCGCCCCGGGCCCCCGGCCACCAGCGTCGCGCCCTCCTCCAGCCCCGCGCGGATCAGTTCCTGGACCTTGCCGAGCTGCGCCCGGCTCACCAGCGGCCCCATGGTGCTGCACGGGTCGAGCGGATCGCCGAGGCTGACCATCCCGACCGCCTCGCGCGCGGCCTCGAACGCCACCTCGCGCGCGGCGCGCGGAATCAGCATGCGCGTGGGGGACTGGCAGTTCTGCCCGGCATTCGTGTAGCAGGCATGCACGCCCTGGATCACGGCGGACCGCAGATCGGCATCGTCCAGGATGATGTTGGCCGATTTGCCGCCCAGCTCCTGCGCGACGCGCTTGACCGTCTCCGCCGCCAGCTTCGCCACCCGCACCCCGGCGGCGGTGGAACCGGTGAAGGACACCATGTCGATCCCGGGATGCGCGGCGATCGCCTCGCCCACCACCGGCCCATCCCCGTTCACCAGGTTGAAGACGCCCGGCGGCAGGCCGGCCTCATGCACGATCTGCGCGAAGAGCATGGCGCTGAGCGGCGCCACCTCGCTGGGCTTCAGCACCACCGTGCACCCCGCCGCCAGGGCCGGCGCCACCTTCGACGCCACCTGGTTCAGCGGCCAGTTCCAGGGCGTGATCAGGCCGCAGACGCCGATCGGCTCGCGGCGGACGATGCCGTTCCCCATCCGCTCCTCGAAGCGGTAGCCCGCCAGCACGCGCGCCGCCTCCTCGAAGTGGAACAGCGCGACGGTGGCCTGCCGTTCGGTCGCGAAGGTGATGGGGGCGCCCATCTCCAGCGTCATCATCCGCGCCAGCTCCGGCAGCCGTGCCCGGAAGCCCTCGATGATGCGGTGAAGATAGCCCAGCCGCTCCTCGGCACCCGTGACCGAATAGCTCGCGAAGGCACGGCGGGCGGCCGCGACGGCACGGTCCACATCGCGGGCGGAGCCGAGGCTGACCTGCGCGAAGGCCTCCTCGGTCGCGGGGTTCTCGACCGCCAGGGTCGCCGGCGCGGCCGGGTCCACCCAGGCGCCGCCGATATAGAATTTCAGCGTGTCCATCATGCCCCGGCCCCTAGAGATGCCTGCCCTCGTCCACGGGCAGCACGATGCCCGTCGAACTGGTCAGGTTGGCGATGCAGGCGATCACCGCGCGTGCGACATCGTCGGGCGTGGTGACATGCGCGAGCGGCAGGCGCTCGGCGGTCCTCTGCAGCTGCTCGCGGCTTCGCCCGGGAACGAAATCCGTGTCCACGCCCGCCGGCGACACGGAGAAGACGCGGACTTTCGGCGCGAGCACCTTCGCGAGGGCAAGGGTCAGCGCATCCACCCCCGCCTTCGCGGCCAGATAGGCCAGGCTGCTGCCAAGGCCCGTGCGCGCCGCGATGGAGGAGATGTTCACGATGGCCGCGCGCTCGCCCCGCTCCAGCAGCGGGCGGAAGGCGCGGATCACGGCGAAGGGGCCCCGCAGGTTCACGGCGACCGTCCGGTCGAACACCTCGTCGGTCAGCGCGTCCAGGTCGGCGGCGGGAACCGGCGTCGTCGCGCCGCCGCAATTCACCAGCGCGTCGAGCAGGCCGTGGCGCCGCTCCACCTCCGCCCGCGCCTCGGCGATGGAGGAGGGCTCGTCGATCGCGATGCGCAGCGCCAGGTGCCCGGTGCCCTCCAGCGCCGCCGCCACCCCTTCCGCCTCATCGCGGCGCGTGTTGTAGCCGACGACGACCGTGGTCCCGAGCGCGGCGAGGCGCGCCGCCGTCGCCCTGCCGATGCCGCCGCTGGCGCCCGTGACCAGCGCGACCCTGGGGATGGCCAGGGCGGGGATGCCGGCGCCCGTCATCGGCACGGATCCACGGCGCCACGCGCCCGCGCTCCGGCCCTGCCTGCCTCGCCGCTCATCGCCGTCCCTCTCGCCCGTTCCGCCGGCGAAGCTAGTCCAAGCGCGGAGGCCGTCGATCCGCGATTGCCGGAATTCCGCATCCCGGAAAGCCGGCACATTGGCGCGGCGCGCCCCACCGTCTCGTCTAGGGTGCCCGCAAGACACCGCGCGGCCCATGCGCGGCAAGGGAGGACACCATGAACCCGCGCGTCACACGCAGGGTCGCGCTCGCCATCGGATCGGCCGGGCTGCTGCCGCAGGCCGCGCGGGCGCAGGCCTGGCCCTCACGGCCGATCACGATGATCATGCCCTTCTCCGCCGGCGGCGGAACCGACCTCCTGGCACGCGCGCTCGCGCAGTATCTCGGCGAGACGCTGGGGCAGCAGGTCGTGGTGGACAACCGCAGCGGGGCGGGCGGCAATATCGGCGGCGCGGTCGTCGCGCGCGCCGCGCCCGATGGCTACACGGTCCTGTTCGGCACGCCCGGGCCGCTGGCGAACAACAAGCTCATCTACCGGAGCCTGCCCTTCGACCCCGAGCACGCCTTCGCGCCGATCGTGCTCATCGCCAAGTCGCCCCTGGTCATCGCCGCCAGCAGCGCGCTCCCGGTGAGGAACATCCAGGAGATGGTGGGCCGGGCCAAGGAAAATCCCGGCAAGCTCTCGGTCGGCGTCCCGGGGAACGGCACGCTGGGCCATATCACCGCCCTGCTGCTGGAACGCGAGCTCGGGATCAGCCTGACCAGCGTGCCGTATCGCGGCACGGCGGATGTGGTGAAGGACCTGCTGGGCGGGCAGATCGACCTCGCGATGGACTTCCTCCCCTCCTATGTGCCGCTCGCCCGGGAGGGGAAGATCCGCGCCCTCGCGGTCACCACCGCCGAGCGCTCGACCGACCTGCCCGATGTCCCGACCGTGCAGGAGGCGGGGTTCCGGAGCTTCGAGGCCTCCGCCTGGTACGCCATGGCCGCGCCCGCCGGAACGCCGGCCGAGATCGTGGACCGGCTGAACACCGCCACCAACGCCTTCCTCCGAAGCGCGAAGGGGCAGGACGCGCTCGCCCGGCTGAGCATGCAGGGCGTGGGCGGCAGCCCCGCCGACCTCCGGGCCTTCATCGCGGCCGAGCTGCGGAAATGGGGCCCGGTGGTGCGGGACGCCAACATCGTCCTGTGACGCGGCCGGCAGCCGTGGCGACCGCACGGGGGGAATGATGCGCGTCATCGAGATCAGGGGCCATGGCGGGCCGGAGGTGCTCGCGCCGGCGGAACGGCCCACCCCACCCCTCGGCCCGGGCGAGGTGCTGGTCCGCGTCGCCGCCGCCGGGGTGAACCGGCCGGACGTGCAGCAGCGCAAGGGGCTCTACCCGCCGCCGCCCGGCGTCACCGATATCCCCGGCCTCGATATCGCCGGCATCGTGGAAGGGGTGGCGCCGGACGTGGCCTGGCCCCGGCCCGGCGAGGCCGTCTGCGCCCTCGTCGCGGGCGGCGGCTATGCCGAGTTCTGCGCCGTCCCCGCGCCGCAATGCATGCCGGTCCCGCGCGGCCTCTCCTTCGCCCAGGCGGCGACCCTGCCGGAAGCGTTCTTCACGGCCTGGAACAATGTCTTCTGGCTCGGCCGGCTGGCGGAGCGGGAGACGCTGCTGGTCCAGGGCGGCACCAGCGGCGTCGGCCTGGCCGCGATCCAGATGGCGCGGCACCTGCGCGACGCGACGGTGATCGCCACGGCCAGCTCCGAGGAGAAGCGCGAGGTCTGCCGCGCCCACGGCGCCCAGGACGCGGTCGACTACCGTCAGGCGGAGTGGCCGGAGCGGGTGCGGGCGCTCACCGGCGGCCGAGGCGTGGACGTGATCCTGGACAGCCAGGGCGGCGACTACACGCCGCTCGAAATGGGCCTGCTCGCGATGGACGGGCGCCTCGTGCTCATCGCCAGCCACCAGGCCCCACAGGCGGAGATCAGCACGCGGGACGTGTATCTCCGCCGGCTGACGCTGACCGGCTCCACCCTGCGCGCCCGCCCGCCCGCCTATAAGGGCCGCATCGCGCGGGAGCTGGTGGAGCAGGTCTGGCCCCTGTTGGAGGACGGGCGGATCCGCAGCCACATCTGCGGCACATACCCGCTGGAGCGGGCGGGGGCGGCGCAATCCGTGCTCGACGCCAACGCGCAGATCGGCAAGCTGGTGCTGACGGTGTCCGACATGGCGGAGGCCGTGCCGGAGCCCACGCCCTGAGCGACCCTCCCGTCCAGTCCGTCCTCCGCGCCGTCTCGGTGCTGAAGGTGCTGAACCGGCAGCGCAGCACCACGGTGGACGAGCTGTTCCGCGCCACCGGCCTGCCGAAGCCGACGATCATGCGGCTTCTCGGCACGCTGATCGCCGCCGGGCTGGTCACCAAGGCCAGCCGCGGGCTGGGCTACCACGTCACCTCCGACGTGCTGTCGCTCAGCGCCGGCTACCATGGCGGGCCGCTGGTGGCGGAGGCGGGGCGCCCCTGGGCGGCGGACCTGACCCGCCGCCTGCGCTGGCCCGCCGCCATCGCGGTGCTGGACGGCGCGCGGATGGCCATCAGCGTCAGCACCATCGCGGACAGCGCGGTCTCGCCCTTCCACAGCTCGGTCGGGTCGCATCTCAGCCTCGTCACCCGTGCCCTCGGCCGCGCCTACCTCGCCTGGTGCCCCGATGCCGAACGCCGGATCCTGCTCCGCATGCTCCTCGCCTCGCCGGACGCCGAGGACAACCCGCCGAATCTGGAGCGGCTCATCCGCGGCATCGTCGGCGTCACGCGCCAGCAGGGCTACGCCCAGCGCGATCCGAAAGTGGAGCCGCGCTCTTCCGACACCGTCGCCGTGCCGATCCTCCTGGGCGGGTCCGTCGCCGGCACGCTCGGCCTCAGCTACTTCCGCTCCGCCGTGAACCACCGCGTGCTGACGGAGGAGCTGGTGCCGGCACTGAAGGAGGCAAGCCGGGAGATCACCGTCTCCATGGAGCGCCTCCAGCGGGGTGCGTGAACCGGCGCCTACCGCGCCAGATCGGCCTTGAGCGCCTGCATCGCGCCCACGAGCATCGCCGTGGTGTTGAAGCAGACCATGCCCGTGCCCGCCGCCTCCAGCCGCCGCACATCCTCGGCCGTGCGGCCCACCGTCGCCCGCGCCACCCCGGCGCGCTTCGCGGCCTCCACGATGCGGGCCACGGCATCCTGCACGACGGGATGCCGGATATCCCCCGCATGGCCGAGCGAGGCGCCCAGGTCGCCCGGCCCGATGAAGACCGCATCGATCCCGGGAACCGAGACGATCTCATCCACCACGGGCAGCGCCTCGGCGTCCTCGACCATGACGATCACGGCGGTGTGCCGGTTCCGTGTGGCGTAATAGGCCTTGCTGTCCCCGGTGCCATAGGCCGAGGAACGGGAGAGCGCCACGCCGCGCTTCCCCTCTGGCGCATAGAGCGCCCGCTCCACCACCTCGCGCGCGATGGCGGCGCTGGAGACATGCGGCACGAGGATGCCGTCCGCCCCCGCATCCAGCACCCGCTGGATGCTCGCCACCGAACCGTCCGGCACGCGCACCAGCCCGGCCATGCCGTGCATGGCGGCGGCGCGCAGCATGTCCTCGATCGTCTCGATGCCGGCCGGGCCATGCTCCGTGTCGATGATGACGAAGTCATAGCCGCAGAAGCCCGCCATCTCGACCGTCGCCGCCGAGGGCGTGCCGATGAAGAATCCCAGCAGCCGGTCGCCCCGGCGCATCCGGTCCTTGAAGGGGTCGGGCATGGCTAGGCGGCCTCGTCCAGGCCAATGAGGCACGCGGCGTTGAGGGAGACGAGCTTGCGGATGTCCTCCTTCGGGACCTGCTGGTCGAGCAGGAGCCGGACGACCTGGCGGAAGCCCTCGACGGGCCGCGGCGAGCCCACCAGCCCGAGGTCGGAGGAGAGGATGGTGCGGTCCACCCCCGCCACCTCGATCAGATGCACCAGCTCCTCCGGCGTGAACTTCTTCGACTTGCCCTCGACCCACATGCAGATGGAGTGCTCGATATGGGCGCCGATGGAGACCAGCTCCCGGATGTCGTCATCGGTGCAGCCGATCATGTAGGTGGGGTGGTTGACGAGGAGGCGGTTGACGCCCCGCCGCTTCGCCTCGGCGAAGACCTTGATCATCTCGGCCGCGTCCAGATGGCCGCCCGCGAGGATGATGTCGGCCTCGGCGATGACGTCGAGCACCCGCTTCGTGTCGTCCAGCAGCTCCCCGTTCGCGTCGGTGGCGCGAAGGGGAATGGGGTCGAGCATCTTCTTCGCGGTCTTGGGGAAGGTCTTGCCCTGGCCCTGGATCTGCTCGATGTGGTTGGCGGCGGAAAGGGTGGGCATCCAGACGATCTTCGCGCCGATCTTCGTCGCGTGGTCCACGGCATGCGGGTTGATGCCGCCGGATGCGTTGTTCAGCGCGATGCCGGAGAAGAGCTTCACGCCCAGCTCGGGGAAGAGCTTCTCCAGCATGATGGCGTGGGGCGTGCCGAGGTAGAAGTGGTCCTTGTAGAGCAGCGCGCGGAAGCCGGCCGCGGCGCAGTCCAGCAGCGCCTCGTGGTGGTCCAGGATGCGGGGCATGGCGGCGGGGCCGCTGTGGCAGTGCAGGTCCACGGCGCCGACCAGCAGCTCGGCGGCCTCCGCATCGCGGGCCAGCTTGTCCTCGATCGTATCGCTCATCCGCTTGTCCCTCTCAGGCCCCTTCGGGCATCGGATAGTCGCCCGCGTTCAGCACCCAGCCCGGCTTCTTCGAGAAATCGAGCCGTGGCGGGCAGAAGATATCGACGAGCTGGTTCAGCCCATGCCGCTGGGCCCGCGTGGTGTGGATGGAGGGTGGCGGGATCACCGCGACGGAAGGGGAGCCGCAGAAGGCGTGCTCGTCCTCGCGCCAGTGGTTCATGTTCGGCGTCCAGGGCCAGCGCAGGTCGTGGATGAACTCGCCGTCCAGCGCCAGGGAGCACTGCTCGAAGTCGTCATGGTGATGCGGCGAAAGCTTCGTGACGTCGCGCGGCTCCATCCGGGGATCGAGGTAGTTCACCATGAAGGTGGAGCCGCGGAAGATGCGCCCGAAGCGCCCGGGCTCGACATGCACGTCCAGTCCATAGCGGCGGATGCGGTAGCCCTCCGCCGGCGCAGGCCAGGCCTGCAGCGGCGGGATCAGCGGGTTCGGCGTCGCATAGGCATCGCCATTCGGGCAGCGGGCGACGAGATCCTCCGCCAGCGTGGTGAACAGGCGGACGACGCGCCCGGCGCGCGGGATCTCCACGGTGCTGTCACCGGGCGGGATGAAGACGACCGCGTTGCCCTCGCAATCCTGCCGTTCCTCCCCCGCCGTCACCCGGGCGGAGGTGGCGGCATCCGGCAGGATGAGGACGTATTCGTCCTTCTGGCCCTGGCGCTCCAGCCGCGCGCCCTCGCGGGCCTCGGTGTAGACGACCACGAAGTTCTGGCCGCGCGCATACCAGCTCCGGCCCTCCGGCCCATCCTCCTCCGGCGGGGTCTCGTAGAAGCGGACATAGCTCGGCGGCGCGTAGCCACCGGGGGGGACGGCGCCGCCCGCCCTGGCCGGCGCGAGGGAAGCGCGCGGGTCCGACTGGTCATACATGGTCCGGTATCCTCCTGCGGCGGCCCTTCGACGCGCCTCCGCAAGCCCGCCCTCCGCCCGATGCGGCCATGGAGGAGGGCGCATCGGCGGGCACGAAGGCGCGGCGGCGGATGGGGATGACCGTCCTTCGCGGCGCCTCTGCTTCCAGCGGAGTTGCGGGAGCCAGTGGCAGGCACGCTAGTCACGCCTCCCCGGCGCGCCCCGCGAAATCTGCCGCCATTCCGGGATGCGGAATCCGGAGGGGGGGGGATTACGGGTGCCGGACCGCCCCTGGTCCAGGCGTCACTCGATGCGGGGGTCGTAGCCGCTGAGGCGTGCGCGAACGGCCGGATCACCGGCATGGCGCCGCTTCAGCCGGGCCAGCTCGGCATCGGTCCCCCGGCAATTCGCCTCCAGCGCGCGGGCGATCGCGGCGGCGCGGGCGGGGTCGTCCGCTTCCTCGCCCCGGAAGTGGTCGCACCGGTCGCGCCGCGCCACGAAGGCCGCCACGTCCCGGGGCAGCTCCGACGCCAGGGCCGGCATGGAGACGAGCAGCAGCGCGGCCGGCACGAGGTGGCGCATCAGGCCGCGCCGGGCTCCTCGCGCTGCCTGAGCCGCCGGATGATGTTGATGATCGGCGCGACCGTCAGCGCCAGCAGGATGCCGCCGCCGATCAGCAGCGTGATCGTGCGGTTCCACAGCTTGTCGATCGCCAGGTCCGTCGTCGCCCATTCCGGATGCGCCGGATCGGCCAGCACCGTGATGGTGTAGTCGCCGGAATGGACGTCCGTGAAGATGAGGTTCACGTCACGCGAGACCGTGCCCGACTTCGTGCGGAGGGAGAGGGTGGCGTCGCAGATGTTGAGGACCAGCTTCGAGCTGCAGGACCCCTCCGTCACGCGCCCATCCGCCACGGGCTGCGCCGTCTCGCGCACCCGCCAGTCGCTGACCAGGCTCGGCACCGTGTAGATGGCGATGGCCACGAGCATGGCGCCGAACATCAGGGTTCCCAGCAGGCCCCACAGGGTTCCCGCCCAGCCGCCATCCTGCGGCGGAAGGGTCTGGGGCGGGGATGGAAGGGTTTGTTGCTGCATGACCGCATCCTAACGCGGAGGGAGCGAAACGGTCGTCAAGGCTCGGTTACAATTTCCGGAGCGCCACGCTGCTCCGCCTCCAGGATCCGGCGCGCCGCATCGGCCTGGCGGTAGCGGCCGACAAGCTCGGCATAGCCCTCCACCTTCAGGCGGCGCGGCGGCGCCGCCGGGAAGGAGACGATGCGCCGCTTCGCATCCAGCTTCACGCGCCGCCCGCCCCGCATCCGGGCGGGGAAAGGGGCCTCGGGCAGCAGCAGGATGCGGGTCAGCACCCGCCCGCCATCCATCGTCATGTCGAGATCGGCCACCTGCTCCCAGCGGATGGGCCGGTCCAGGCCGGTGATCAGCATGGAATCGGGCCGCAGGACCAGGAAGGGCCTGTCCCCCCGCCGCAGCAGCGGAATGCCGAAGCCGATGAAGATCAGCCCGAGCCCTCCCCCCGCGCCGGCCACGACCCAGCGCCCGCTGGCATCCACGCCCGGAACCTCCACCGCCGCCACGAAAAGGGCGGCCGCCACCAGCAGCGCGCCGAAGGCGATCAGGAAGATGCCCCCGCCGCGCGTGTTCTCGTGCAGCGCCACGGGCGCCTCCTCCACCCCGGCGGCGGCGGCCTGCAGCGCCTGGTGCTCCTCAAGCCTCCGCTCCCGGGCGAGGCGGAGGAAATCGGCGGTCGCGGCCCGGCAGAGGGCCGCGGGATCGGCGAAATAGGCGTCCAGCCGCAGGAGCGCGTCGGGCGCCGGCGGCGCGGCGGCCTCGGCCAGCAGCGCCGGTTCCGGCTGCCGCCCCAGCGCCGCCAGGCGCTGGCGCGTGGGCGGGTGGGTGTCGGTCGGGTGGGGCTGGGCCTCCTCCAGATGGCCGGACGGGTCGTCCAGCCCACGCGCCGCCGCGTGCTGCAGGCTCGCGGCTACCAGGTCCGGCGGGGCCGCGCCGGGGTCGCGATAGGCCGCGCCCAGCGTCTCGTCCACCCGCGGGTCGGCGGCGGCGGTGCGCAGCAAGGCCCGCGCGGCGGCATCCGCCGAGGTCGCCTGGGCGCCCGCGGCATCGGCGGCGAATTCGCGCAGGCGGCTCCAGTGCCGCACCGCGTGGTGGAACTGGTCCAGCACGAACACCCCCAGCCGCAGCGCCGGGCGGGTCAGCGGGGAAACGGAGCCGTCGCCCCCCGCGCCCGCCATGGCCACGGCATCGAGCGACCGGCCGACGCCCGCATAGATCGGCAGGAAGCGCAGGCTGTACTCGGTATCCCCGCCGGAGAAATGCGCCAGCTCATGCGCGATGATGGTGGCCACCTCGTCCGGCCGCAGCAGGGCGAGGAAGGGCAGCGGAAGATAGAGGGTCCGCCCCGCCAGCGGGACGCCCCCGGGTTCCAGCACCTTCGGCCCGGAGCTGACGAAGAAGCCGCCGGTGAGCCCGACGACCACGCTCTCCGGCCGCAGGGCACCGAGCCGCCCGGCCAGGTCGTCCATCAGCCGCCACAGGCCCGGCGCCTCCTCCCGCGTCACGGGGCGGCCCATCACCGGCAAGGGGTCGGGCGTGAACAGGCCCATCGTCCGCCGGAGCTGCAGCACCGCCCGGCCCGCGGTCCAGAGGCTGCCGCCGATGACGACCGCCGCGATGCCGAGCAGCTTCGCGCCGCCCGAGGAGAGCGCGTCCGCCTCCAGGATCGCCGAGGCCTCGAAGGCGACGGCCGCGACGGTGCCGATCGCCACCAGCACCACCTGCGCGCCCATCAGCGGCGGCAGCACATGCCGGACCAGCGAGAAGCCCCGGAGCAGCGCATCGCGCGAGGCCCGCCCGGCGCGCCCGAACAGCGCGCCCGCCAGAAGCGCGAGAAGGGAGAGGGCGGCCGTGACCCCGCCGCAAAGCATCACCACCGGCGGAAGGTACTCCCGCCAACGGGCGAGCGCGGCGGCATCCTCGGCATCCTCGAGGGCCTTGCGCGCCTCGGAAAGTGCGATGGGCCCGGCATAGGTGCGGCCGTTCCGGCGGAACTGGGCCCCGAAATCCGGGCGGCCATCGGGCGGGGCCGGCCTTGCCTCCAGGATCGCGACGGCCTTGGCGGCGCGTGCCCGCTGCAGCTCCAGGCTGGCGGCGTCCTCCACCACCCGCTGCGCCTCCCACAGGCCCAGGCCGAGAAGCGCCAGGGGCAACAGCACGGTGGTGACGAGGAGGCCGAGCAGCGCGCGCCCGCGCCGGGGTGCTTCGGAAATAGGCTCGTCCTCCGTCTGGCCCGCGCCGCCCCGGGCCGGTGCGCGGCAAGGTAGGCCGGGCGGATCGGCGCCGGGAAGCAGCCCACCCCCCGGTGCAAGCGGACGTGATCGGACCGCCGCCCCCGGCACGCCCCTCCCGCGCCCCAGTCGCGTCCGGACCGCCGGAGGTCCTCGCCACCCGCCGGAAATGGCCGCACAAACGAGGCGCGCCGCCGGAGAGCCGACCATGCCCCGCCACATCGCTTGCCTGTCCTTCGACTTCGACACCTGGTCCGGCTTCGCCTCGCGCGGGATGCTCACCCCCACCCCCATCTCGCGCGGGGAGTTCGGCGTGATCGGCGCCGGCCGCATCCTCGACTTGCTGGCCAGTCGCGGGATCAAATCCAGCTGGTACGTGCCCGGCGTGGTGATCGAGACCTATCCGCGGGCCTGCGAGCGCGTGATCGCCGGCGGGCACGAGATCGGCCATCACGGCTGGAGCCACGTGCCCCCCGCGGACCTTCCGGCGGAGCGAGAGGCGGAGGAGTTCGCGCGCGCGGTGGAGAGCATCCGCCGCCTCACCGGCAAGGGACCGGCCGGCTACCGCTCCCCCTCATGGGACATCAGCGACCGCACGCTGGACCTCGCCCTGCAACATGGCTGCCGCTACGACAGCAGCATGATGGGCCATGACTGCGAGCCCTATTTCGCGCGGCGCGGGGACAAGGTGGCGGCCGATGCGCCGATGGTCTTCGGCGAGGCGACGGAGCTGGTGGAGGTCCCCATCAGCTGGTCGCTCGACGACCACCCACATTTCGAGTTCTTCCGCTCGCCGACCACGCTCATGCCCGGCCTGGCGAACGCCAATGCGGTGCTGGAGAACTGGATCGCCGACTTCGAGTACATGCGCCGCACCACCGAATGGGGGATGCTCGTCTTCACCTTCCACCCCTATGTCATCGGCCGCGGCCACCGGATGCTGATGCTGGAAAAGCTGATCGACACGCTTGGCGCGATGGGCGCCGAATTCCTCACCCTGGACCAGGTCCAGCAGGAGTTCCGCGCCCGCGCCGCCCCATAGCCTGGCCGCGCCCAGTCCGACATGGCGCTGGCGCGGCCGCGCCGCCCGGCCCATAGGAAGCCCCGATCGCAGGAAAGGTCCACCGGATGGACAAGGATGAGCTGACGGCCTGGGCGGTGAGGAACGGCTGGCAGGTGATGGCCGGCGCGCCGAGCCTGACCAAGCCCTCGGCGCCGAAGGAGGCGATCGTCCGCATGGTCTTCAAGGCGACGGTGGTGAACCTCGAGGTGAAGAAGCCGGCGGGCAAGTGGGAGAAGATCTCCGGCGAGAGCTACGCCAAGATCCAGCCCGATCCCGATACGGGCCTGCCCCAGGGCCTCGGCTTCGAGAAGATCCCCAGCTTCTCCATGCTGATGCAGGAGAACAAGGACCGGCAGATCTTCGCGAACATGGGCGGGCCGCCGAAGCGCCGGTAGCGGCCAGCGCCGCGCCGCCGGCGGGCCCGTCAGGCACCGCGCGGGTCAGCCTCCCCGCGCGGACCGCCCGGCGGGACCGCACAGCCCGTTCAGCACATAGCCGGCAAAGGTCTCGCCGATCTGCCGGCCCGTCAGCGGCCCGTCCGGCGCGTACCACCGGGCGATATGGTTGATCGCGCCCATGAAGAAGGCGACGGCCAGCTTCGGATCCCCGGGCAGGATCGAGCCGGCATCCATGGCCGCCTGCACCATGTCGCGCAGCGCACGATCCGCCTCGCGCATGCGCTCGCGGATCGGCCCGGCATATTCGGGCGGCAGGGAGGTCACCGGCTCCGCCAGCACGGCATAGGAGCCGAGTTCGCTCGTCAGCAGGTCGATATAGCTCACGATATACAGGCGCAGCCGCTCCAGCGGGTCCTCGCTGGCGGCGAAGGCGCTCCTCCGCGCCTCGGCCCCCACGTCGAAGGCGATCGTCTTCGCCTCGTACAGGATCTCGTGCTTCGTGCGGACATAGCGGTAGAGCGCGGGCTTGGTGACGCCCAGCGCCTCCGCGATCTCCTCCAGCGAGGTGTTGTGGAAGCCCCGCCGCCCGAAGGCACGCGCGGCCTCCCGCACCAGCGCGCGCCGCTTCGTCTCGAACTGAGCCTCGCGCGCCGGCACGGCATCCGCCCAGCGCCCCGGCTTCTTCACGCTCGCCGCCCGATTCATTCCACCATCCCGCCTCGGCCCGTCTGATGGTCCCGCGCGGCGGCGAGCGCAAGCCGGGATCAACCCCGGGTCATCTCAGTTGACTCCAAAGTCACTTCCGATACCATGAGGTCACCAAGAGAGGTCGGGTCCAGCGGCGGCCAACGCCGCGGACCGGGAGAGGAATGCCCATGTCCATGCCCATCCCGCGGCGGGCCGCCCTGGCGGCCCTGGCCGCGGCGCCCCCGCTCCTCGCCGCCCGGCGGGCCGCCGCCCAGACACAGCCGGTCCGCGCCATATGCGGCTCCTCCCCCGGCAGCATCACCGACCTGATCGCCCGCATCGTGCAGCCCGGCCTCGCGCAGCGGCTGGGGCAGCCCGTGGTGGTGGACAACCGGCCCGGCGCCGGGGGGAACATCGCCGCCGAATTCCTCGCCCGCGCCGCACCGGACGGGCAGACGATCATGGTGACCTCGGGCGGCATCCTGACGCTGAACCCGTATCTCTACCGCGACCTTCCCTTCGACCCCGTGCGCGACATCAAGCTGGTGTCCCGCATCACGGCCGGCGGCTTCCTCCTCGCGGTGCCCGCCTCCATCGGCGTGACGGATGTGGACGGGCTGATCGCCCATCTGAAGCGCAAGGGCGACGCGGCGAATTACGGCTCCCCCGGAATCGGCTTCGCCATGCATGTCGGGGCGGAGGTCTTCCTCAATGCCATCGGCGCGAAGGCGACCCACGTGCCCTATCGCGGCAGCGCCGCCGCCATCAACGCCCTGACGGCCGGCGAGGTGGATTTCCTCTTCGACAGCCGCGGCCCCCTGCTGCCGCAGCTGCAATCCGGCCAGGTCCGCGTCATCGCGAATGGCGGCACCCTGCCGGACCTCGCCTATCCCGACCTGCCCCGCCTCTCGGACCGCTACCCGGAGGTGGTGGTGCAGAGCTGGACCGCCATCGTCGCGCCCGCCGCCCTGCCGGATGCGCTGGTACGCCGGCTGGACAACGCCACGCGCGCGGCGCTGGAGGAGCCCGACGCGGCGGCGCGCCTCCGCGGCGTGGGCAACGGCCCCGCCTATCTCGGCCCCGAGGCGCTCCAGGCCTTCTTCGCCGAGGAGCGCGCCCGTGCCGCGCGTGGCGTGGAACTGGCCGGGGTCCGCCCCCAATGAGGGCCACCCGTCGCCACCTCCTGGCCGCGGCCGCGCTGGCGCCGCTCGCGCCGCATCCCCTCCAGGCCCAGGCCTATCCCTCGCGCCCGATCAAGCTGCTGGTCGGCTTCGCGCCCGGCGGCGCCACGGACATAGCCGCCCGCCTCCTCCAGCCCCTGCTGGGCGAGGCGCTGGGCCAGGCGGTGGTGGTGGAGAACCGCTCCGGCGGCGGGGGCAACGTGGCGACGGACCAGCTCGTCCGCGCGCAGCCGGACGGGTACACGCTGATGCTGGCCAGCCCCGGCCAGCTCGTCGTGAACCCCTTGCTGGACCCGAAGTTCAGCTTCGACGCCGCGCGGGACGTGACCGCGATCGGGCAGACCACCAGCGGCCCGCTCGTCCTCGTGGTGCCCGCGAACTCCCCCCACCGCGATGCCCGCGCGCTGATCGAGGCGGCGCGAGCCCATCCGGGGCGGATGAACTACGCCTCGGCCGGCGTGGGCAGCTCCATGCATATCGCGGGCGAGATGCTGAAGGCCTATGGCGGGCTGGACATCACCCATGTCCCCTATCGCGGCAGCGGCCCCGCCGTCACCAACCTGATCGCGGGCGGCGTGGACTTCATGATCGACAGCGTCTCCACCACCACCCCGCATATCCGCAACGGCGTGCTGCGCGCCCTCGCCCAGACCGGCGCCGAGCCCTTCCAGGAGATGCCGGAGGTGCCGCTGCTGAAGGACCTCATCCCCGGCGTGGTGATCACCACCTGGCTCGGCCTCGTCGGTCCCGCCGGCCTGCCCGCGCCGGTCGTCGCGCGCCTGTCCGATGCGTTGCGGGGCGCCGTGCAGGGCCCGGTCTTCACCCCGCGCATGAAGGAGCTCGGCAGCCAGGCCTTCTGGGCCGGCCCGCAGGACTTCGCCGCCCATCTGGCCGCCGAGCGGCAGCGCGCGGCCGAGGTGATCCGCCGCGCCGGCATCCGGCTGGAGTAGACGATTTGGAACCTCTCGACCCATCCCTCTACGCCCCCTCGGGCACCGGCGACGGCGCCGTGCTGCTCGCCCTGCGCGACCCCGCCACGGGCACCCTCGCCTTCCCCCGCACCCCCTACGGCATCGGCGGGAGCGGCACGCCGGCGGAGGCGGCGGAACCCGTCGAGCTGAGCGGGCGGGGCGAGGTGCTGGTCTGCATCACCGTCCACCAGCCGCTCTCCCCCGGCATGAAGGTCCCGCTGCTCGTGGCACGGCTGCGGCTGGAGGAGGGCATCGTGCTGGACGGCATCCTCGAAGGCACGGAGGAGCCCGCGCCCGGCACGAAGGTGCGGGCCGTGCTGGTGCCGGAGGAGCGGGAGGGCGGGCCGGTGCTCGCCTGCCGCTTCCGGGTGGCGTCATGAGCGGGCTGGCCTCCATGCGCCCCGTCCGCGTCGTCGGCATCGGGATGCACCCCTACCAGTTCCCGACGGAGACGCCCTACGTCACCCTCGGCCTGACCGCGCTGCGCCAGGCGCTCGGGGATGCCGGGCTGTCCTGGCCGGACGTGACCTTCGCCGCCATCGGCACGGGCGCCATCGGCATGGCCGCGGGCCGCGTGATGCTGCGCCATATCGGCTCCACCGGGCTGGAGGTCATGCAGGTGGAGAACGCCTCCGCCTCCGGCTCCTCCGCCTTCCGCACCGCCTGCCTGATGGTGGCGAGCGGCCAGCATGAGATCGCGCTGGCGCTCGGCGTGGACAAGTTCGGCACGGCACAGCGCGCGGCGCATAAGGACGGCATCCCCCGCCTGACGCCGGCCGCCGAGATCCCGGCCGTGAAGTTCGCCCTCATGGCGCGCGCCTGGCGCGACCGCTACGGGTTGACGCGGGAGGACCTGGCCCGCGTGGCCGTGAAGAACCACGGCAACGCCGCGCGCAACCCCTATGCCCAGTTCCGCAAGCCGCGCACGCTGGAGCAGGTGCTGAACGCCAACCCCGTGGCCGGCGACCTCACCTCCCTGCAATGCACCCCGCGCGGCGAGGGCGCGGCCGCGGTCATCGTGGCGAGCGAGGAGGCGATCCGGAAGCACGGGCTCGACCGCGGCCGGGCGATCCGCGTCCTGTCCTCCGTCTCCTCCTCCGAGCACGCCGTGGCGGATGAGGGCTGGAGCCTTGTCGAGATGGTGCAACGCTCCGGCCTCTCCGCCCTCGCGGCGGCGGGGGTGGCGATGGAGGAGATCGACATCATCGAGCTCCACGACGCCTTCACCATCGAGGAGATCGTCTATGCGGAGGCGCTCGGCCTCTGCCCCCTCGGCGAAGGCGCGGCGCAGCTCCGCGCGGGCCGGTGGGACATCGGCGGCGGGGGCTGCGCCGTGAACCCTTCCGGCGGACTTCTCGGCATGGGCCACCCGATCGGGCCCACCGGCGCGGGACAGGTCGCGGAAATCGTCCGGCAACTTCGTGGTGAGGCGGAGGGGCGGCAGCACCCCGGCGCGCGCACGGCGCTGGCCCACATGATCGGCCTGGGCTCCGTGGCGGTCGGCCACGTTCTGCAGCGGGATTGAGGAGAGGCGGATGCGCGAGGAACTGGGAACGCTGATCTACGAATCGGCGGATGGCGTCGCCGTCGTCACCCTCAACCGGCCGGACCGGATGAACGCCATCGGCGGCACGATGAAGGAAGACCTGGCGACGGCCTTCTTCCGGCTGGCGAAGGAGGATGACGCGCTACGCTGCGTCATCCTCACCGGCGCGGGGGAGCGCGCCTTCTGCGCGGGCGCCGACATCAAGGAACGGGCGGAGCTGCGCCGCACCGGGCCCGAATTCTTCATGGCCCAGAAGGCCACGCACCAGCTGATCCGCGGCATGATGGAATTCGAGCGCCCGCTGATCGCGGCCATCAACGGCGTGGCGCTCGGCGGCGGGCTGGAACTGGCCCTCACCGCCGACATCCGATACGCCGCCGCCCATGCGAAGCTGGGCCTGCCCGAGGTGCGGCTCGGCGCCATCCCCGGCGCCGGCGGCACGCAGAACCTGCCGCGCGTGGTGGGCGCGAGCATGGCGAAGGAACTGATGTTCACCGCCGAGCACATGACGGCGGAACAGGCGCTGGCCATCGGCCTGGTGAGCAGGGTGGTGGAGAGCGACGTGCTCGGCGCCGCCATGGAGACGGCCCGCAGGATCGCGGAGATGCCGCCGCTGGCCGTCGCCTTCGCCAAGCGCGCGGTCAATGCCGGCATGCAGGGCGGCATCGATGCCGGCCTAGAATTCGAACGCTACGCCGCCGCCCTGCTGACCGACAGCGAGGACCGGCGCGAGGGCTTCCGTGCCTTCGTCGAGAAACGCAAGCCCGTCTATGTCGGGCGCTGAGGGACCATCATGGAACTGAACCTCCAGGGCAAGGTCGCGCTCGTCACGGGCGGCGGCCAGGGCGTCGGCCGCGCCATCTGCAAGGAGCTGGCGGCGGAAGGCGTGAAGGTGATCGTGAACGACCTCTTCCCCGAGCGGGCGGAGGCGGTGGCGCAGGAGATCCGCGACGCCGGCGGCGAGGCCGTGGCCTCCCCGGGCGACATCACCAAGGTGGATTCCGTGAACGCGCTCGTCGCGAAGGGCCGCGAGGCCTTCGGGCCCATCGCCATCCTGGTGAACAACGCGGGCGTCACGCCCGAGCGGCGCGCCAAGGGCGGGATGCCCCCGCTCTTCGTCGATACGCTGGACCGCGAGATGCACCAGACCGTGGAGCTGAACGTCTTCGGCACGATGTATTGCTGCCGCGCCGTCCTGCCCGACATGGTCGCGCAGAAATGGGGCCGGGTGATCTCCATCGCCTCCGAGGCGGGGCGGATCGGCGAGGCGCGGCTGGCCGCCTATTCCGGCGCGAAGGCCGCCATCATCGGGCTCACCAAGGCGCTGGCGAAGGAACACGGGCGGGACCGCATCACCGCCAATGTGGTCGTGCTCGGCGCCGTCTCGCATGAGGGGATCGCGCCGGGCCAGGCGACCAGCGCGGATGCCACGCCCGAGAACAACGAGCGGCTGGCGAAGATGCTGAACGCCTACCCCTCGGCCAAGGGCCTCGGCCGCCTCTCCCGCCCCGAGGATGTGAGCGGCATCGTGACCTTCCTCGCCTCCGACCGCGCGGCCTTCGTCACCGGCCAGCACCTCGGCGCAAGCGGCGGCTACGCGATGCCCTGAGGAGCGCCGCCATGCACCCCCCCGTCTTCCGCACGCGAATCACGGCGCTGTTCGGCATCCGCCATCCCATCCTCGGGGGCGGGCTGATGTGGCTCTCGGATGCGCGCTACGTCGCCTCCATCGTGCGCGCGGGGGGCATGGCCTTCCTCACGCCCCGCTCCTTCCCGGAAGCCGGCGCCTTCGCGCGGGAACTCGTGCGCTGCCGCGAGCTGTGCGACGGCCTGCCCTTCGGCGTGAACCTCAACCTCTCGCGTGTCGAAGGGCACAACCAGCGGCTGGAGGAGTGGCTGGACCTTTCCCTCCGCGCCGGGGTACGGCACTTCGAGACGGTGGGCCACGCCCCGGGAGACCTGATCCGGCGCATCCACGATGCCGGCGGCCTCGCCATCCACAAATGCCCCCTGCTGCGCCACGCCCTGAACGCGGAGCGCGCGGGGGCGGACGCCATCACCCTCATCGGGCGTGACGCGGGCGGCCATCCCGGCAATGCGGAGCTCTCCTCCTTCACCGTCGCGCCCCTGGCCGCCCGGAGCCTCGGCGTGCCGCTGGTGATCGGCGGCGGCATCGGCAGCGGGGACGGCATCCTGGCGGCGCTCGCGGCCGGGGCGGAGGGCGTGGTGCTCGGCTCCCGGCTCCTCGCCGCCGAGGAGGTCTGGGCCCACCCGGCCTACAAGGCCCGGATCGTCGAGGCACAACAGGAACACTCCGTCCTCGCCTTCTCCGGCACCCATCCCATGGGCGCCTGGCGCGTGCTGGAAAACGAGACCGCGCGCGAGGTCCTGCGGCGCGAGGCCGCCGGCGCCCGGCATTACGAGGACTTCTCCGACCTCGTCGCCGGCACGAACGCGCGCGACCACGCCTATCGCGACGGCGCGGTGGAGCGCGGCATGCTCTCCTGCGGCCCCGCCGCGGCCTTCACCCGGGCGGTGGAGCCGATGGAGAGCATCATCGACACGCTGATGGCGGAGGCCGTGGCCGCCCAGCGGCGGCTCGCACGGCTCGGCACGGCAACGGTGGACGCATGAACCAGAGCATTGTCTTCGGCGGCGCCACCATCGGTGGCGAGGCGCTGCGCGACCGCGCCGCCCGCGCGGCCTCGGGCCTGGCGGCGCTCGGCATCACGCCGGGGGACCGGATCGCCGTGATGATGCGGAACGAGCCCGCCTATCTCGAGGTCATCCTCGCCGCGGACCGGCTGGGCGCGGCGCTGGTGGCCATCAACTGGCATTTCCGCACCGACGAGGCCGCCCATGTGCTGACCGACAGCGGTGCCCGCGTGCTGGTCGTGCACACCGACCTGCTGCCGCAGATCGCCGCCATGGTGCCGCCGGAGGTGGTGGTGATCCTCGTCCCCACCCCGCCCGAGGTCGTGGAGGCCTATGGGACCGGCGCGGTGCCCGCGCCGCCGCCCGGCACCCTGGAATGGCCGCGCTGGCGCGATGCCCACCCGCCCTGGACCGCGCCCACCCCACCCTCCCTCGGCATGATGCTCTACACCTCCGGCACCACGGGGCGCGCCAAGGGCGTGCGACGCCTGCCGGGCACGCCGGAGCAGCATGATTCCGCCCGGCGCATCCGCAACCTCGTGGGCGGCGCCCGGCCGGGCATGCGCACCGCGGTGGTCGGCCCGATGTACCATGCCGGCCCGGCCTCCAGCGCGCGCGTCGCGCTGGCCCAGGCGGAGCTCATCGTCGTCCTGCCGCGCTTCGACGCCGAGGAACTCCTGCGCGCGGTCGAGCAGCACCGGCTGACGCATCTGGCACTCGTCCCCATCATGCTGGTGCGGCTGCTGAAGCTGCCGGAGGCCGTGCGCGCCCGCTACGACGTCTCCTCGCTGGAAGGCGTCACCCATGGCGGCTCCGCCTGCGCGCCGGAGGTGAAGCGCCTCATGATCGAGTGGTGGGGCCCCATCCTCACGGAAACCTACGGCTCCACCGAGGTCAGCCTCATCGCCTCCTCCCGCTCGGAGGAATGGCTGCGCTTCCCCGGCACGGTCGGGCGCGCGCTGCCCGGCACCTCCATCCGCATCCTCGACGAGGAGGGCCGCGTCCTGCCGCCCGGCGAGGCCGGCGAGATCTACGTCGATTCCGGGCCGAACGCCCTTCCCTTCACCTACCACAACATGCCCGAGGAGCGGGCGAGGGTGGAGCGGGACGGCCATGTCACCAACGGCGATGTCGGCTACCTGAACGAGGAAGGCTATCTCTTCGTCACCGACCGCAAGCGCGACATGGTGATCTCCGGCGGCGTCAACATCTACCCGGCCGAAATCGAGGCCGCGCTGATCACCCACCCCGCCGTGCTCGACTGCGCCGTCTTCGGCGTGCCGGACCCGGAATACGGCGAAGCCCTCGTCGCCGCGGTGCAGCCGCGGGAAGCCGCACCCGGCGCGGAGGAGATCCGCGCATACCTGCGCGAGCGCCTCGCCGGCTACAAGGTGCCCCGGCGCATCTGGCTCGTCGACGCCATGCCGCGGGACAGCATGGGAAAGGTCTTCAAGCGCCGCCTGCGCGAAGCCTATGCCGGCCTGAGCGCATGAGCGGGGCCGGGCCCGGCCGGCCGCCACCGGGCACGCTGTCGCAGGTGGCGCCCGGCCTGCTGCGGGCCTGCATGCCGCTTCCCGGGCCGCCGTCCCAGGTGAATTGCTGGCTCATCGAGGATGGCGCGGGCTGGCTCCTCGTCGATGCCGGGCGGGACGATGCACCCACCCGCGAATGCTGGCGGCGGATCTTCGCCACCGCGCTCGACGGCCGGCCCATCACGCGCGTCCTCGTCACCCATTTCCATCCGGACCATGTGGGGCTGGCCGGGTGGATCTGCCGTGAATGGGACGCCCCCCTCCTCATGCCACGCAGCGAATGGCAGCGGACGCGCATCCTGCTCCTGCAGGACGAGGCGGAGTTGACGGATCTCTTCGTGGATCTCCAGCACCGCGCCGGCGCCGGGCCGGAGCACCTGGCTTGGCTGCGGCGCGAGGGCTTCGCCTATCGCGCCAGCGTTGCCCCCCTCCCCCGCGCCTTCCAGCCCATCGCCGAGGGCGACCTCCTCCATGCCGGGGGCCGCCAGTGGCGGGTGCGCATCGGCGCGGGCCACTCACCGGAAATGGCCTGCCTGCTGGATGAGGCGCGCGGCATCCTGATCGCGGCGGACCACATCCTGCCCCGGATCTCGCCGCATGTCGGGCTTCAGCCCACCGAACCGGAGGCGGATCCGCTCGGCATCTTCCTCGCCGCCCTCGAAGCCTTCTCGGCCATGCCCGCCGACACGCGCGTGCTCCCCTCCCACGGAGAGCCCTTCCAGGATCTGCACGGCCGCATCGCCGCGCTCCGGCGGCATCACGAGAGCAGCCTGGCACGGCTCGCGGCCGGCCTCGGCTCCGGCCTCACGGCGCAGGAGGCGCTGCCGCTCCTCTTCGGCAGAGGCTTCGAGGGACGCCAGCTCGCCTTCGCCCTGTCGGAGGCACTCGCCCACCTCGCCCATCTCCAGCACGGCGGGAAGGCCAGCCGCCACAGCACGGAACAGGGCGTCTGGCGCTTCTCGGCGAGTCCTGCCTAGCGGCAGGGAATCCGTGCCGGCGAAAGGCGGGCCGGCCACCGGCGGGCCGGAGCGAGTGCTCCCGCCTCACCGGCCCCACGCCATCAGCTAGACCAGCTGGATCCTCTCGACCTCGGAGAAGCGCAGTGTCTCGCCACCGATGGTGATGGAACCCTGGAAGGTCGCCGGGTTGCCCGCGGCATCGGTGAATGTCACCACCGGCCCCTGAGGGCTGTTGCCGACATGCATCTGCAGGTTCGTGTTGCCCTCCAGCTGCAGCGAGGACTGCAGCTGATGCAGGCTCACATTGTCGAGCTGCAGCGTGTCGTTGCCGGCGCCGCCCTGGAACTGGTCGTTGCCGTCGCCCGGTGCCCAGATGAAGCTGTCGTCGCCCGCGCCGCCGAAGGCCAGGTCGGTCGCTCCGTCGCCCATGCCGCCGTCCAGGGAGTCGTTGCCCTCGCCCCCTTGCAGCTGGTCCTGCCCGGCGCCTCCGTTGAGGGTATCAAGACCCTGGCCGCCGAAGAGGAGGTCGTTGCCACCGCCGCCGCCGAGGGAATCATTCCCGGCCTCGCCAAAGACCTGGTCATTCCCCGCGTTTCCGCTGACGGAGTCATTGCCGGCGCCGGAGAAGATGACATCGTCATTTCCGGTCCCGGTCACATGGTCGTTGCCCGATCCGGTTTGCTGGAAGGCGCCGCCCACGACCCTGTCGAGGCTGCTGGGGGAAAGAGGCTTGGGCGGCATGGGACGTCTCCGAATTTGGATTGTTCCCAGACCATACCGGCCGTCCCGCATTCCTGGCCAGGGCGGAGTCCCGATCTCTCCGATCGGCCGTGCCTATGGCCGTGGAGCCGAAGGCCCCGCCGCCGTGCCCGGTCGGGCGCCGCGCGACGCGGCGGGCCTACTGGCCGGATCCCGCATCCTCCAGGCCCCGATCGGCGCGGGCGGGACGGCTGCCAGGCCCGCTCCCCCAGCGCGCCTCCTCGGCGAACTGCCGCGCGAAAAGCCCGTCGCGCTTCCCGATCAGGTCCTGGAAGCGGCCGCTCTCCACGATCCGCCCGCCGTCGAGAACGACGATGCGGTTGGCATGTCGGATGGTCGAAAGACGGTGGGCGATGACGAGGCGCGTCGCGGGCATGGTCCTGATGGCCCGCATCGTCGTCTCCTGGGTGATGTTGTCGAGCGCGCTCGTCGCCTCGTCCAGGATCAGGAGGGCGGGCTTCTGGAGGAAGGCGCGGGCGAGCAGGAGCCGCTGCGCCTGGCCGCCGGAAAGCACGCGGGCCGCGTCGGTCAGCACCGTTTCCAGCCCCATCGGCATGGCGCGCACCTCGTCGGCCAGCGCCGCGCGCCCCAGCGCGGCCCAGATCGCGGCATCGTCGGCCCCGGTGGCGCCGCGCACGGCCTCCCGCAAGCTGCCCGGCGGCAGCCTCCCGGCCTGGAGGACCGTGGCGACCTGGCGCCGCACCGCCCCCGCCTCCAGCCCCCTCAGGTCATGCCCATCGAGATAGATGGCACCGGCCACGGGCTCCTCCAGCCCGAGGAGAAGCCGCACCAGCGTGGACTTGCCCACGCCGGACCGGCCCGTGATGGCGACGAACTCGCCGGCCTCAACCTTCAGGTCCAGGCCCTGGAAGATCCAGGGCTCCGAGGCGCCATAGCGGAAGGCGATGCCGGAGAGCGCGAGCGCGCCGCTGAGCCGGCCGGGATCGACGCGCCCGGTCTCGGGCTCCGGCAGCGTCTCCAGCAGGGGCTGCGCGAAGCGGCGCGTGGGGAGGAGGAACCACAGGGAGAAGACGGTCTTCGCCAGCTGCGTGCCCGCACCCACCATCAGCCCATAGGCGGAGAGGAAGGTCATCACGGAGGCGAGGGAGGGCGCGGCCCGGCCGGGCTCCACGCGCTGCAGCAGCGCCACGGTGAAGAAGGCGCCAGCGGTGGAGAGGATGGCGAAGGCCGCCGCGAAGGCGTCGTAGCCATTGGCGATGCGGCGCGCCGCGACGAGCCGGCGGCGCATCCCGGCGAAGCGCTCGGCCCAGATCGCCTCCGCACGCGCCTCGGCGCCGGCGAGGCGCAGCTTCACGAGGCCGGAGATGATCTGCAGCACCATCGCATCGGCCAGGCCGGAAAGCGCCTCGCCCGACGCATAGGCGCGCCCCTGGAGCCAGCCGGCGAGGTTGGCGGCCGCCATCTGCAGCGCCAGCAGCCCAAGCCCGACCGAGGCCGCGAGGGGCTGGAACAGGAGCATGACGGCGGCCGAGGACAGGACCACCGCCACCGAGGAAACCGCGGCGAAGCCGAGCGCCCGGATCTGGGTGGCGAGCGAAATGGCCGCCCCGGCGCGCGCCGCGGTCTCGCCCACCGTCTGTCGGTTGAGCACGGCGAGGGGAAGGCGGATCACGCGGTCCCAGATACAGGCATGCAGGGCGGGCCCGGCGCGGGCCTCGATGCGCTGGCGCGCGACCTCCCCCCCCAGGCGCACCGCCCAGGAAACCGCCGCGACGAGCACGAGGGCCAGGCCGAGCTGCGCCAGCTCGGAAAGATGGCCGCCGGGAATGAGCAGGGTGAAGGCCAGGCCGGTGGCCATCGGCACGGCCTGCCCCAGCGCGGCGCCGATGAGCAAGGTGGCCAGGATGGCCGGCACGTCGCCCTCCGCGCCGCGCATGCCGGCACCCAGCAGTTCGGCCAGGCCGAGCTTCCTGCGGGGCAGCGGAACGATGGGCGCCCAGGCCGCGGGGCTGAGCGCCGCGGCGGCGCCGGCATCCAGCCGCGCACCGGAAGGGCGCTCAGGGGAGCAGAGCCGGTAGCCGCCCCGCTCGGGCAGCAGGCCCACCACCGCGCCATCCGCCCGGCGGGCGAAGAGCGCGCCATGATCCGCCCGCCACCAGCCCGGCTCCAGCCGCACGGGGCGCAGGCGCAGGGCCGAGGCGCGGGCGAGCTCCTCCAGGGTGGAGGTGGCATCCACGTCGATGGCGCGGACACGCACGGGGCGGCGCGCCTCGATGCCCAGATGGGCGGCGACCGCGCGGAACACCGGCATCAGCGGATCGGCGTCCGAGAGGCCGGCGCGGGCCGGGGCATTGCCGAGAATGGCGCCGAAGGCGTCGCCCTGGCGGGCCAGGGCCTCGGCTTCCCGGGCCTCCCCCAGGCGGCGGCGGTTCAGCGCGTCGGCCGCCTCCAGCGCGAGAGCGGCGGGAAGCGCCTCCAGCATGGCGGCGTTGAAGGCCCGCAGCCCCTCCTCCCAGTCGGTGGCGCGAAGCGCCTCGGCGGCCGAGAGGGCCCGGCAGACGCCGCCGCCGCATTGCAGCCAGGCGCCGGCGGGAAGGGGAACGAGGCCGTCCAGCCGCTCCAGCCCGAGAAGCAGCCATTCGCCGGCCGCGAGGCGCAGCCAGAGCGGACCGGCACCGGCCGTCACCACCATGCCGGCGGAAAGGCGAAGCCGGCCACTCTCCGGGGTGGCGGCGACATCCGCCCGCGGCCGGGGCTGGAGCGGACGGCCGAGGCCATCCGCCAGCGCCCGCGCCCAGATCTCGATCGCGGGCCCCAGCACCGCCGCCTGGCCCGCGGCCTCCCCGGCGGGGAGGCGAAGCGGGCGCATCCGCGTGCCGGCGCTGCCGATGGCGATGGCGGTGTTGCCGGCCAGGTCCTCGCCCAGGCCGCAGACAAGGCCGCCCCGGGGGATAGTGCCGAGATAGCGGCGCGCCCCCTCCGTGGCCGGGGCCTCGGGCGCGCGCAGCACGAACAGGGCGACACTGCCCGCCTCGACGATCCACCGCGCCCCAGGGTCGTCCAGCCGCAGCGGCCGGTGGACCGGCAGCTCGAAGACCTCCGCCTCGGGCGAGGGCAGGCCGGGATCGGGGGGCCTGGAATCATCCCTCATGGGCGCGGTGCCTCGGCGCGGCGGGCCACGTCTAGGCGCTCGCCAGCATGGCGCGGAAGGGCCCATCGGCCTCCGCCAGCGCCTCCGGATGGCCGCGCTGAACGATGCGCCCGGCCTGCATCACGATCACCTCGTCGCAGTCGCGCACCAGGGCTAGGCGATGGGCGATGATCACCATGGTGCAGCCGCGGCGGCGGAGATTGGCCATCACCTGCGCCTCGGCCCGGTTGTCCAGCGCGGCGGTGGCCTCGTCCAGAACCAGGATCGAGGGCTCGGTCGCGAGGGCGCGGGCCAGCTCCATCCGGGCCCGCTGCCCGCCGGACCAGTTCCGCCCCTCCTCCGCCACCGCGCCGGCATAGCCGCCCCGGCGCGCGAGGATCTCCTCATGGATCGCGGCATCGCGGGCGCTCTCCACCAGCCGCTCATCCGCGAGGGTGGGGTCCCAGAGGGCGATGTTGTCGCGCACCGTGCCGTCGAACAGGAAGCCGGCCTGGTCCACGACCGCCACCTCCCGCCGGAGCGTGGCGCGGGGGATGTCCGGCAGCGCGAGCCCGTCGATGCGGACCTCGCCCTCCCAGGGCCGGTACAGCCCGGCGATCAGAAGGGCGAGGGTGGACTTTCCCGAACCCGAGCCCCCGACGATCCCGAGCCGCCGCCCCGGCTCGATGCGGAGCGAAACCCGGTCGAGCAGCGGCGGCGCGAGGCGGCTATGGCCGAAGGTCACGTCCCGCAGCTCCACATGGCCGGAAAGGCGGGCGAGGCGGACCGCCGCCGCCGCCTCGAACTCCGGCGCGCGGGGGTGGTGCAGCGTGTCCTCCAGCAGGGTGAGGTTGGCGCGGGCATCCTGCATCTGGGCCGCCACGCCGACGAGCTGGGCCACCGGCCCCATGAACCCCATGGCGAGCGCCTGGAAGGCGACGAGCTGCCCGACGCTCATCGTGCCCTCCATGATGCGCCACCCGCCGAGCACCAGCACGGCGGCGGCGGCGAGCACGGCGGAGAAGGCCGGCAGCCCCTCCAGCAGGGCGCGGCGGACGGCAAGGCGCTGGGCGATGTTCGCCGCCCCCGCCCGGGTCCCCGCCACCTGGGCAAGAAGCTGGTCCTCCGCGCCGGCCGCGCGGTAGGTCTCGATCATCCGAAGCCCGCCGCGCGCCAGCCCCTCCGAGCGAAGGTTGCGCGAGAGCAGGCGCTGGTTGTCGTCGGCCATGGAACGGCCGAGCAGCCCCAGGGCGATCAGGTTCGCCGCCGCGGCCGCCACCACCACGCCGGCCAGCCCCGGCGCATAGGCCGCCATGGCGGCGGCATAGGCCAGCGCGGTGACCAGCCCGAGCAGGCCACGCCCGGCATCGCCCGAGACCAGGCGCGCCACGCGGTCGTTCAGCATCACGCGCCCGGCGATGTCGCCGGGATGGCGCTGGGCGAAGAACGAGACCGGAAGCTGGGCGAGGCGCCGCAGGAAGGCCGAGGAGCCGCCGATGGAAAGGCGCGTCTCCAGCCGCAGCAGGAGATCGAGCTGGAGCCAGGTGATGAGCCCCATCACGACCGCCGTGCCCCCCATGCCCCAGAGCAGCGGCGGCAGCCAGGAATCGAACCGGGCCACGAGGATGTCGTCCACGAAGACCTGCGAGAAGGCCGGGACCAGCAGGGCGGGAATCGTGAGCAGCAGGCTCAGGCCCAGGAGGAAGCCGAAGGCGCCGCCATTGCCCCGCAGCCGTTGCGCCAGGCCGCGCAGCACCCGGGGGCGCTCGCCGCCGCGGCGGAACGCCTCGCCGGGGCGCATCGTCAGCACCACGCCGCTCAGGTTCCGGTCCAGCTCCTCCATCGACACGCGGCGGGGGCCGCTGGCGGGGTCGTTGATCCAGGCGCCGCCGCGCCCGCTGCCCTCCACCACGACGAAGTGGTTCATGCCCCAATGGGCGACGAGCGGCATGGGCAGGCCGGAGAGGTCCGCCGGTTCGACGCGGAACGCCTCCACGGCCAGACCATAGCCGCGCGCGGCCTCCGCGATGTGGCTCGCGCGGCTGCCGTCGCGGGAGACGCCGCAGGCGGCGCGCAGCTCCTCGAGCGTGACCCAGCGGCCGTGATGCCCGAGGACGATGCCCAGCGCCGCGGCCCCGCACTCGGCCGCCTCCATCTGCAGAACCGTCGGCGTGCGGGCCCGGCGCCCCGTCCGGCCGGGCATCAGGAGCGGGCGGCCTCGGCGGGGCGCGTGAGCAGGCCGCGGAGCGCGGGAAAGCCGAGGCCGAGCAGGCGGACCGAGCGCACGGTCACCTCCGCCTCGGCCAGCGTGCCGGATTCCACCGCGAAGGCGGGGCCCCGGCCCGTGGACCAGCGCAACCCGCTACGGGTCGTGCGGTCGGCATCGAGCGCCACCTCCACCTCGAAGGGGGCGCCCAGCTCCGTGGTGAAGTTGCGCACGAGCTGGTCGTTCTGCAGCGTCCGCAACAGCCCGGCGGAGGAGGCCGGGACATGGGAGACGCGGGTGACGCGCCCATAGACGAAGCCATCCTCCTCCCGCCGCGTGGAGGAAGGCGAAACCTCCACGGCCAGGCCCGGGAAGAGCCGCTTGCCGTCCTGGGCGGTGACGTAGATCACGGCCACCGGCGCCTCCCGCCCGCCCTCCGGGTCACGCTCGATGGTGAGCAGCGCCGTGCCACGGGTCACGACCTGCCCCGCATTGGCCTTCTGCTCCACCACCGTGCCGGAATAGGGGGAGAGCACCTCGCCCAGCCGGCCCAGGCGGGTGCGCAGCGCCTCCACCTGGCGGCTCGTCTCGTCCACGCGCCGCTCGGCCTCCAGCGCCTCGCGCTCCTGCTGGGTGCGCTTCAGCGCCTGGTCCAGCGAGAGCTGCTCCCGCTCGTTCCGGGCGGCGGCCATCTGCTCGCGCAGCTGGAGCACCTCCACCCGGGCATACAGGGCGCGGTCGCGGTTGATGAGGTTCTGCTGCATCAGGCCACGGAGCACGTCCTCCCGCTGGGTCATCATGCCCAGCCGCTCGTCCAGCATCCGCAGGTTGCCCGCCAGCGAGGCGTCCCGCGCCGCGCGGAAGGCATCGCCCGCCGCCGCCTCGCGCTGATGAAACGCCGCCAGCTCGCGCCGGTGGCGCAGCGCATCCGCCGCCTGGCCCTCCGCCAGGGCCAGCTGCAGCCGGATCTCGGACTGGTCCACCACGGCCACGGCCTGCCCGGCCCGCACCCGCTCCCCCGGACGCGCGAGGAGCTGGTCGATCCGGCCATCCGTATCGGCCACGATGTCCGCGATGCCGCCGGAGGGAAGCAGGATCCCGCGGCCCGCCACCTTGATCGGCACGTCCACGAAGGCGGACCAGACAAGGCCGGTCACGGTCAGCGCCAGCAGCGTTCCCCCGACAACCCAGGTCCAGGACCGCATGACCCGCAGCGGCTCGTCATGCCGGTCGGGAGCCGAGGCCTCGGCAATGGCCCGGCTGCGGAACAGGGAGGGCGGGGACATGCCGGGACTGGAGCCTTGCAGGGATTCCCGGCGGCGCCGGCTTCTTGCGACTATGCATCGGCCCCGCACCCGACGGAATACCCGCTTCCTCCCATCCCCGCGCGCCACGCCTATCGCTGCGATAGGCCCACCCCGCATCGCGCGCGGCCACCTGCCTCAATCGGCCGGCGGGAACCCCCGCCGGGCGCGCCGCAGCAGGGCGCGGAACATCTGCACCTCGTCCGATGAAAGCTGCTCCGCCGCCATGCCGTTCACGGCATGGGCCTCGGGCAGAAGCGTCTGCCGCAAGGCCCTGCCCTCCGGCGTCAGGAAGATGTGCACCTTCCGCCGGTCGGTGCCGGAGCGCTCACGATGGATCCAGCCCTGCGCCTCGATGCCACGCAGCGCGATCACGGCGGTGGGCTCCATCATGCCCACCCGCCGCGCCAGGTCGCTCTGGGTGATGCCGTCCTCCTCCCACAGCACGCGCAGGAAGTACCAGGCACCCGGCGCCACGCCATGGGCCTGCAACCGCGCCTGAAGATGCCGCTGGATGGCCCGGTTCAGGTCCCGGACGAGAAAGCCGATGCTTTCGTCGAAGGGAAGCGGCTCGGCACGGGCTTCGGCCTCATTCGTCATCGGCCGAGCCTAGCCGGAACCGCCCCGCGCCGGAATCCGCCCTTCAGGCCAGGGCCGCCTGCGACATGGCGCGCTCGTCCTCCTCCTCCTCGATCCCGCCCAGGGCGGCCGCCTCCTCCTCGGAGGCGCCCAGCACCCGCCAGTTCGCCGTCTTCGGCACCACCCCCTGGTAGGAGCGGAGCTTCGCCATGGGCAGATGTGGCGCCGCCAGCCCGATCGGCTCCGCCCCCGCCTCATGCCGTGCCACGGCATCCAGCATGATGCGGCGGAACTGGATCACGGCGATGTCGCTCGCCCCCAGCCGCTCGCTCGTGCGGTCGGCGATCGGCCCCATGCTCTCCCACATCGCGATATCCTGGTTCGGGATGCCGGGAATGCCCGTGAAGCTGTCACCGGACTTCATCCACTCACGGTCCTGCAGATAGCCGTTCCAGGCATGGCGCTTCATGGGGCGGAAATCCGCATCCAGGTCCACGCCCACTTCCGCCACGCAGAACTTCCGCCAGGCCTCGGTGGTGATCGCCTCCCGGCTCTCATGCCAGGCGATGAAGTGGAAATAGCTGTTCGTGTCGTCCTTGGGCACGATCACGCTCGCCACGTTGTAGGTGGCATTGGGCGGGATGAGCGCGATGAAGGGCGCGACGAGGGTGGTGATCCGCACATAGTCCTGCGTCGCCGCGTTCATGATCGGGCGGCGGATCGCGGCGTAGCGCATGCCGTAATTCGTCACCTGCACCTGGATGCGCGGGTTCTTGTCGGTGGAGGGCCGCACCCAATGCGTGTCCTTCGCCGCCGCCTCCCCACGCGCGGGCCGCATGTCGGAGGAATGGAGCGAGGAGGAATGGGCGCTGTCGATCTGGCCTTCCATGATCTGCGCCCAGTTGCAGGGCAGGTCGATACGAACGATCGCCGCGTGGGCTTCCGGCGTCGGCGCCCAGGGCGGCGGCTCGAATTCCGGCATCAGCGCGGGCTCGCCCATATAGATCCAAACGAAGCCGCCCGCCTCCCGCGCCGGATAGGCCTTGTGCTTCACCCGTTCCGCGAAGCCGCTCTCCTTCGGCTCGGACGGCATGTCCACCACGCGCCCTTCGACGTCGATCTTCCAGCCGTGATAGAGGCAGCGCAGCCCGCAATTCTCGTTGCGCCCGAAGGCGAGCGACGCCTTGCGATGCGGGCACATCTCGCCCAGCACCCCCACGCGCCCCTCCGTGTCCCGATAGGCGACCAGCTTCTCGCCCAGGATCGTGATCCGCACGGGCTTGCCGTCCCGCTCCGCCACCTGCTCGGACAGCAGCGCGGGGATCCAGTGGCGGCGCATCAGGCGCCCCATCGGCGCCTCGCCCTCCACGCGGCAGAGGGTCTCGTTCTCCTGGGCGGTGAGCATGAGGCATGTCCTCCCGGCAGCCGGACGCGTGCGGCCCGGTCACTCTTTACTTAGCTCTCTAAGCTTATGGCGACCGCTCTTCGCGTCAAGTCTCTTCCGCACCGTGTCATCGGAGCCGGGAAGCGTGTTGCGAATTCTCGCATCTTCATGAACACCTTGATGTCGCCCTCGGCAGTCTTGCCAAATCAAGGTTAGAACCCTAACCATAATTCCGGTCGGCCGATCCCCTGCAAGAGGGATCACCCGGAGGAGTGGCCAAGAACGATGCTGGACATGCCCGCCCCGGATGCGGAGCTAATGACGCTGCGTGTCGCCCGCGCCGAACCCGCGGCCGACGGCATTCAGCTGTTCGAGCTGCGCCACCCCGACGGCGCCCCCCTGCCGCCGTTCACCCCGGGCTCCCACCTCGCCCTGCGCGTGCCATCCGGCGCCATGCGGAACTACTCCCTCTGCAACGACCCGCGTGAGCGCGACCGCTACGTCATCGCCGTGAAGCGGGAGGAGAAGGGGCGCGGCGGCAGCGTGGGCCTCATCGAAGGCACCAGGCCCGGCGCCCTGCTCGAGGTCTCGGCCCCGCGCAACCTGTTCGAGCTGGACACGCGCGCGCCGGAATACATCTTCGTCGCCGGCGGCATCGGGATCACGCCGATCCTCGCCATGGTCCACGCCGTGCAGGCCGAAGGGAAGCCCTTCCGCCTCTTCTACCTCACGCGCAACCTCGCCGGCACCGCCTTCCACGCCGATATCGCGGCGCTGGGGGAGCACGTCGTCATCCATCATGACGAGGGCGAGCCCGACAACGCCTATGATCTCTGGCCCGTCTTCGAGGAGCCGACCAAGGCCCAGATCTACTGCTGCGGCCCGCGCCCGCTGATGGACGCGGTGCGCGACATGACCGGCCACTGGCCCGAAAGCGCCGTCCATTTCGAGGATTTCGGCTCCGACCTCGTCCGCCCGCGCGAGGACGACCAGCCCTTCACCGTCCAGCTCGGGCCGGACGGCGCCCCGCTCGAGGTTCCCGTCGGCACCACCATCCTCGAAGTCCTCCGCGCCCATGGCCGCCCGCAGCCCTCCTCCTGCGAGAGCGGCACCTGCGGCACCTGCCGCACCCGCTACCTCTCCGGAGAGGTGGACCACCGCGACATGGTGCTGACGGAGGCGGAGCGCCGGGACGCGGTGATGATCTGCGTCTCCCGCGCCAAGGGTGCGCTGGTGCTGGACCTCTAGCGGTGGCGGACGGCCCCATCCGCCTGGGCGTCGCCGGCCTCGGGCGGGCCTTCATGCTGATGCTGCCCACCCTGGCGCGAGACCCGCGCCTGGCCGTCCTCGCCTGCGCCGACCCGCGCGCCGAGGCCCGCGCGCGCTTCACCGAGGACTTCCCCGGCGCCCGCGCGCATGAAACCGTCGAAGCCCTCTGCGCGGATCCATCGGTCGAGGCGATCTACATCGCCACCCCGCACCAGCTTCATGTCGCGCATGTGCGCGCCGCCGCCGCCGCCGGGAAGCATGTCCTGGTGGAAAAGCCGATGGCCCTGGCCCTGGCCGACTGCCGGGCCATGGTCGATGCGGCGCGGGAAGCCGGCATCCACCTCATCGTCGGCCACAGCCACTCCTTCGACGCGCCCTATCTCCGCACCCGCGCGATGATCCAGGGCGGCACCCACGGGCGGATCCGCATGATCACCGCCGTGAACTTCACCGATTACCTCTACCGCCCGCGCCGCCCGGAGGAGCTGGACACGTCGCAAGGCGGGGGCGCCATCTTCTCCCAGGCCCCGCACCAGATCGAGGTGGTTCGCCTCCTCGCCGGCCGCCCGGCCCGGAGCATCCGCGCCACCGCCTCCGTCTGGGACCGCGCCCGCGGCACGGAGGGCGCCTACAACGCCCTGATCGACTTCGGCGACGGCCTCTCCGCCACCCTCGCCTATAACGGCCACGGCCATTTCGACACGGACGAGTTCCAGGACTGGACCGGCGAGATGGGCACCCCGCGCGACGCCGCCGCCTACGGCACCGCCCGCGCCGCCCTCCGCCACGTCACCACGCCCGAGGAGGAGGCCGCGCTGAAGGAGCGCCGCGCCTATGGCCGTGGCCCCGGCGCCGCCGAGGCGCGCGCCGCCCCGCCCCCGCCCGCCTACAACCATTTCGGCCTCGTCCTCGCCTCCTGCGAAGGCGCCGATCTCCGCCCCACCCCGCGCGGCGTGATGGTCTATGCCGATGACGAACGCCGCTTCGAGCCCCTGCCCGCGCCCGCCATCCCCCGCGCCGAGGTGATCGACGAGCTGGAAGCCGCCCTGCGCGACGGCACGCCCCCGCTGCATTCCGGCGAATGGGGCATGGCCACCACCGAGATCTGCCTCGCCCTGCTCGAATCCGCCCGCAGCGGCCGCGAAATCCAGCTGCACCATCAAGGCGCCGCATGACGCGCCACGGGAGAGAAGCGATGACGACCCCTGCCCCGACGCGCCGCGACGCGCTTCGCCTCGCCCTTCTCGCCGCCGCCATGCCGGCCGCCGCGCGCGCGCAGCCCGCCCGCGGCCCCGTCCGCCTCGTCGTTCCCTACGCCCCCGGCGGAACCAACGACGTCACCGCCCGCCTCCTCTCCGCCCGCCTCGGCGAAGGCCTCGGCGCCGCCTGCGTCATCGAGAACCGCTCCGGCGCCAGCGGCGCCATCGGCGCGCAGGAGGTCGCCCGCGCCGCCCCGGACGGCCTCACCCTCCTCTACTCCAACGAGGTCCACCCCATCCTGAAGCTCGTGCAGCGCGGCGTTCCCTTCGACGCGCTGGCGGATTTCGCGCCGGTGATCCGCACCGTCAGCATCCCCTATGTCCTCGTCGGCGGCGCCCGCTCCGACCGGCCCACGGACCCGCGCGCCCTGATCGAGGACGTGAGGAGAGCGCCGTCGCGCTACACCTTCGCCTGCTCCTCCCTCGGCTCCGTCGGCCATCTCGGCGCCGCGGCACTCGGCCAGAAGCTCGGCGTGGAGGCGACCACCGTGATCTATCGCGGCACGGGCCCGGCGGTGAACGACGTCATCTCCGGCGCCGTGCCGCTGATGTTCGCTCCCGTGGGTGCCGTGCTGCCGATGATCCAGGGCGGCCAGCTGCGCGCCTATGCCGTCACCGCGCCGCAACGCCTCGCCAGCATGCCCGACACCCCCGCCATGCCGGAGATCGGCCAGCCCGACATGCTCTTCGAGGGCTGGTGCGGCATCTGGGGCCCGCGCGGCCTGCCGGCGGAACGCGTCTCGGCCATCCACGCCGCCGCGCTCGGCGCGCTGCGGGACACGGAGGTCGTCGCCCGCCTCGCCGCCATCGGCTGCGCACCCATCGAGGAGAGCACGGCGGATTTCGCCACGCTCCTGGTGGCGGAACAGGCGCGCGGCGCCGCGATCATCAAGGCCGCCGGCGTCACCCCGGAGTAGAGGAGGCCCGCATGGCCCTGATCCGCATCGAGCCCGTGCGCGACGAGCGCAGCGGCCGCTACTTCCTCGAGATCTACAACCCGCACGACGCGCCCGCGCCCTTCGTCACCACGCAGCCGCGCTATGCCTCCGCCTCCGCCGCCGAGAACGACCTCGTCGCCATCCTCGCCGCCGCCGCCAGCAGCGCACGCTAGGAGAATCGCTTGAACCCCCTTCGCCTCTCCCTCGCCATCGGCGACTACGACCGCATCCGCCCCATCGCGGACGGCACGGTGCGCATCGATGGCGTCGATCCCGTCATGTCCATCCTCGACCCCGAGGAGATCTTCTTCCGCGCCTTCAAATACGCGGATTTCGACATTTGCGAGCTGTCGCTGTCCTCCTACACCGTGAAGACCGCGAAGGGCGAAAGCCCCTATATCGCCGTCCCCGTCTTCCCCTCCCGCGCCTTCCGCCACACCTCCGTCTACATCCGCACCGATCGCGGCATCGCCAGGCCGGAAGACCTCAAGGGCCGCCGCGTCGGCGTGCCGGAATATCAGCTCACGGCGAATGTCTGGGTGCGCGTCATCCTGGAGGAATACGGCGTCCGCCCCTCCGACATCACCTGGGTGCGCGGCGGCTACGAGCATCCCGGGCGCGAGGAGAAGATCGCCCTTCAGCTTCCGCCCGATGTGCGGCTGGAGAGCCTGCCCCCCGGCGCCACCATCTCCTCCGCCCTCGCGGATGGCACGATCGACGCCGTGATCGGCCCCCGCGCCCCCTCCTGCTTCGAACGCGGCGCCCCGAATATCGGCCGCCTCTGGTCCGATCCCGTCGCCGCCGCCTCAGAATGGTACGGCAAGCACCGGATCTTCCCCATCATGCATGTCCTCGGCATCCGCAGGGACATCGCGGAGCAGCACCGCTACCTCCCCGGCGCGCTGGTGAAGGCCTTCGAGGAAGCGAAGTCCCTCGCCCTCGCCAGGCTGACCAACACCGCCGCCACCAAGGTCACGCTGCCCTTCGTGGAGGAGCGCCTGCAGCACGCCCGCGCCCTGATGGGCGAGGACTTCTGGTCCTATGGCCTGGAGCCGAACCGCCACGGGCTGGATGTCTTCCTGCAGGCCCACCATGCCCAGGGCCTCTCCTCCCGCCGCCTGAAGCCGGAGGAGCTGTTCCACCCCGCCTCCCTCGAAGCCTTCCGCCTGTAACCCGCCAGAGAGGAACCGCCATGACCGCCTTCCAGAACCGGGTCGAGGACATCATGGCCTCCTCCACCCGGCGCGGCCTGCCCCGCAAGATCGAGCACAAGCCCGCCAGCATCGCCGACACCATGCGCGGCTACGACAATTTCTGCCGCGTCATGGCCATCCGCCCCGGCGACCATGTGGTGATGCTGACCGACCCGCTGCTCGACCCGCGCGTGGTGCAGGCCGTGCAGGGCCTCGCCCGCGGCCGCGGCGCCACCTTCATCTCCTACATGGGCGATTCCACCCGCTACGTGACCGTGCCGGAGGAGGCGAAGGCCCTGCTGGAGCGCGCGACCTTCGTCGTCTCCACCTGGTTCGCCTCGGTGCTGGACCCCTATTGCATCGGCCTCCGCCGCAACAAGGGCCAGCGCTGGGTCAAGATCACCTTCTTCCGCGACCTGGACCTGCTCCACACGCCCCAGGCCCAGTTCCCCGTGGACCTGCTGGGCGAGATCGTCCGTGCCACGGGCCGCATGTTCCCCGAAGCCGGCGACTTCACCCTCCGCGTCACCGACCCGCGCGGCACCGATTTCCGCATCCCCTTCACGGAAGCGATGCTGAAGAAGATGCGCGCCCATAACCGCTGGCGCGGCCAGAACGTCGCGGACCAGGACGGCTGCTACGTCCACTACATCCCCACCCACGGCCCCAACCTTTTCGAGCCGAGCATGGTCGGCCTCCAGCCCGAGGACAGGATCGGCATCTCCGGCACCATCTGGCCGCAATGGGCCGTCGGCTTCGACGAGCCCTTCCGCGAACCGCTCGGCGTCGAGTTCGAGAACGACGTCGTCACCGCCGTCCACGGCGAGGGCTGGGAGGCGCAGGTGATGCGCGACTACCTCATCGGCGGCACGCTGGAGGAGCTGGGCTGCGGCCACAACCCGAAGGCCCCGCGCTTCGACATCTACCCCGCCGGCCCCAATTCCCCGGGCGCCCTCCACTTCGGCATCAACGCCCTCAAGCCCTCCGAATACCTGCGGCGCGTCATGCCGAACTGGGAGGAGCCACACATCCACATGGACCTCGTCACCTACGACAGCACCGTCATGGCCGGGAACCGCTGCATGGTGGAGGACGGCTACCTCCTCTCCCTGCGCGATCCGCAGGTGCGCGCCCTCGCTGAAACCTACGGCGATCCGGTCGAACTCCTCGAAGCCTATCCCGTGTAGCGCGCCCAGGCGGAGGAAACGTCCCCATGAAGAACGAGAACGACATCACCCGCCGCGCCCTCCTCGGCACCGGCGCCGCCCTCCTCGCCGCCCCGGCCCGGGCGCAGTCCTATCCGGACCGCCCCGTGCGCCTGATCGTTCCCTTCGCTCCCGGCGGCGGCGGGGACACCCTCGCCCGCCTCTCCGCCGCCGCCGCGCAACCCCTCCTCGGCCAGCCCCTGGTGGTGGAGAACCGGGCCGGCGCCGGTGGCAATATCGGCGCGGAGGCCGTCGCCCGCGCACCGGCCGACGGCTACACCCTGCTCTACGGCACCAACGGCACCCACGCGATCAACGAGGCGCTCTACCCCCGCCTCCCCTTCCGCCCGGAGGCCGACTTCACCCCGGTCGCCGCCCTCACCCGCATCGCCCTCGTCATCGTCGTCCGCAAGGACCTGCCGGTGGAAACGGGCCCCGAGCTCGTCGCCTGGCTGAAGGACCGGCCGGGCAAGATCACCTATGCCTCCGCCGGCAACGGCACCACCGGCCACATCGCCTCCGAGATGTTCCGCGCCGCCGCCGGCGTGGAGATCACCCACATCCCCTATCGCGGCAACGGCGCCGCCATGACGGACCTGGCCGCCGGCCGCGTGGACATGGCCATCGACCTCATCCCGGCCGCCGCCCCGCTGCTGGAAGCGGGCGCGGTGCGGGCACTCGCCGTGACCAGCGCCCAGCCCCTGCCCAGCCATCCCGGCCTACCCACCGTCGCCTCCTTCCTGCCCGGCTTCGAAGTGGGCGCCTGGGACGGCATCTTCGCCCCCGCCGGCACGCCGCCCGCCGCCCTCCACGCCCTCAACGCCGCCTTCCGCCGCGCCCTGCGCGAGCCCGACACGGTTGCCGCCCTCCGCCGCCGCGGCGCCGATGTCGCACCCCTGGAAACCCCCGCCGACTTCGCCGCCTATGTCTCGGCGGAACGCCCGAAATGGGCGAATGCCGTGCGCGCCAGCGGGGCGCGGATGGACTGAGCGACGGGTGAACCCGGCATGGACGCTTCGCGCCGGCCGCGACCAGATTGCTGAGCGGGCCAGCTATCTCGCCGCGTAAGGCATGCGGGTTCTGGGGTGTCGGGCTTCCCGGAGAGGGCGCTGCCCTCTCCGGACCTCACCCGCCAGGAGCCTGAGGCTCCTGGACCTGCATGAGACTGCCGTGGATACGATGATCGAAGGGATCTCGGGTTGAGGCCGCCCTTCCTGCCTTTGCAGTCGCCTGAGGTCCATGACCTCAGGCGCACCGTCAGCCGAATGATTCCAACTCGAAAAAGAAGATGATGGGTCGAAGGCACTGCCTTCGACGGGCCCGGGGAGAGGAAGAATTCCTTCTTCCTCTCCCCGGGACAGACCGTCAGCCCAGAACCCGACGCCACCCTCAGCGCGGCAGCCTGTCGAGCGCCTGGGCGAGGTCGACGATCAGGTCCTGCGTATCCTCCAGCCCGATATGCAGCCGGATGGCCGGCCCGCCGAGGCCCGGATCCCGGGCCGTGCGGGTGATGGAGGGGGCGGTGGGCAGGGCGAGGCTTTCATAGCCGCCCCAGGAGGCGCCGATCCCGAAGAGCGCGAGCGCATCCACCACCGCTTCCGCGTCGGCCTCGGAGTACCGGGGCTGGAGCACCACGCCGAAGAGCGAGCAGGCGCCGCTGAAGTCCCGGGTGAAGAGGGCGTGCTGGGGATGGGAGGGCAGGGCCGGGTGCAGGAGGCGCAGCACCTCCGGCCGGCCTTCCAGCCAGCGGGCGACGGCGAGCCCGTTCTCCGCCTGCTGCTTCAGCCGGATGGGCAGGGTGCGCAGGCCGCGCAGGCAGAGCCAGCAATCATCGGCGCTGGCGAACTGGCCGAGCTGGCTGGCCGCGCCCTTCACGATGGACCAGTCCTCGGGGCTGTTCACCGTCACGCTGCCCAGCAGCACATCCGAATGCCCGCCGGCGTATTTGGTCAGCGCCTGGATGGAGACATCCACCCCATGGGCGAAGGGCTGGAAGGTGTGGAAGCCCCAGGTGTTGTCCATCAGCACCTTGGCGCCGGCCGCATGGGCCACGCGGGCGATGGCGGGGATGTCCTGCACCTCGAAGGTGTGGCTGCCCGGGCTCTCGGTGTAGACCACCTTCGTGTTCGGCCGCATGAGCGCGCGCAGCCCCGCCTCGTCCAGGCAGGGGTCGTAATAGGTCGTCTCGATGCCGAAGCCCGTCATCAGCCCGTCCGCCAGGTTGCGGGCGGGGCCATAGACGCTGTCGGGCATGAGGCAGTGGTCGCCCGCCTTGAGATAGGCCAGCAGGGGCACCATCACGGCGGCGAGGCCGGTGCCGACGATCGCGCAGCGCGTGCCGCCCTCGATCTCGGCGATCATGTCCTCGAGCATGTGGTGGGTGGGACCACCCGCGGTGCCGTAGCTCAGCACCTGCTCCAGGCGCTGGGTCCTCGATGCCTGACGCGCGGCGAAGGTCGGGAACAGCACCGTGGAGCCGCGATGGACGGGCGGGTTGACGAAGCCATGCACCTTCGCCCCCGCACGCCCGTGATGGGACATGCGGGTGGAGAAGCCGAGGGCGGGGCCGTCACGCTCGATCATGGGCGTGGCTCTCTCCTGGGAGGGCTGGTGGGGGGCCTCGCCCCTCCGGTCAGTCGGGTGTCGCACCGGAAATCGTGACGAGGCGGCTCCACTTCGGAATCTCCGCCTCCATGAACTGCGCCAGCTCCTCGGGGGAGCCGGGCGAGATCGCCGCGCCGGATTCGGTCAGCCGGGTGCGGACGGTCGGGTCCGCCAGCGCCTCGCGAAGCGCCGCGTTCAGCCGTGCGGTCCGCGCCGCGGGAATGCCCGCCGGCCCGTACAGCGCCTGCCAGGAAACGAGGTCGAAATCCGGCGCGCCCGCCTCGCGGAAGCTCGGAATCTCGGGCAGCAGGTCGGACCGGCCGGCGGATGTCACGCCGATCGCCCGCGCCCGCCCATCCTTGGCCAGCGGCGCGGCGGTGACGATGTTGTCCACCACCCCGTGCACGTTCCCCGCCATCAGGTCGGACAGCGCCTGGCCGCCGCTGCGATAGGGCACGTGCTCCATCCGGATGCCGAAGGCGTCGCCGATCATCGCGCCGCTGAGATGGTTGGAGGAGCCGACCCCCGCCGTGCCGAACAGCACCGCCCGCTGGGTCTTGCCCCAGCGCAGGAACTCCTCGACGTTCCGCACCGGGACATGGTTGCCGATCAGCAGCACGTTGGGCTGGCTGAGGATCATCGAGACCGGCGTGAAGCTGCGCTGCGGGTCATAGGGCAGCCGCGCGCCGAAGAGCTGCTTCGCGATGGCATGCGAGCTGACCGCGCCGATCTGGAGCACATGGCCATCCGGCGCCGCGCGGGCGACATAGTCAGAGCCGACAATGCCGCCGCCGCCCGCCCGGTTCTCCACCACCACGGTGGTGCCCAGCGCCTTGCCCATCCCCGGCGCGATCAGCCGCGCGAGCACATCCGCCGAACCACCCGGCGCATAGGTCACGACGAGGCTGATGGGCCGGCTCGGCCAGGGATCCTGCGCCAGGGCGGGGCGGGCCAGCGCCGCGCCGGCGAGCGCGCCGAGCGAACGGCGCGTGATGGGGTGCCGAATGGCCTGCATGGCTGAAACATCCTCGTTCAATCGGATGCCGTCGTGTCTGGCGCCGTCTGTCCCGCCTTCATGCCGCTCCCCCTGGAGCGCGGCACGGGAGGGATCTTTCTTCCCGTCAACCGATCGGAACCTCGTCCCACTCCCAGGCGACGAAGGCCGCGCGGTCGCCCGATTGCATCACGGGATCGCGGCGAAGCGCGATCACGAAGACATCCCTGTCCTGGGTGACGGTTTCCACCAACTCGCCCCAGGCGTTCCGGATCCGCAGGATCGGCTCGCCGGCCTTCACCACGCTGCCGGGCCGCACATCGGTCTGCCCGAAGCCGCCATGGCCGCAGGTCAGGTGCCCGCGCCGCGTCGCGCGCAGGATGCTGCGCGGCAGGGCGGGCGCGTCGCCGCCGAGCATCCCCATCGAGATGGCCAGCCCCCGCAGCCCGGCGGTCGCCGCGGCGATGAAGGGCGCTTCCGCCCGGCCGCCGCCGCCCACCTCCAGCATGAAGGCTTTGCGCTCGCGCGCGAGGAGCTGGTAGTCGAGCGCGCCGGCGATGTTGCCGGGCAGCTCCGCCCCGCCCCCCGCCACCGACATGCGGCAGGAAATGGCGGGCGAGAAATGCGCCGTCAGCCGCAGCAGCTCGGCCTCGCTCACGCCGCTCTCCGGGTGAAGCTTGTAGACGGCATAGGGGCGGCCATCATAGGGCGTGCCCACCGTGTGCATGCAGACCGTGACATCGGCATGCGCCGCGACATGCGGAAAGAGCGCGGCCGCGAGACGCTGCGTCGGCAATCCGTCGGCGCGGCCGGGATAGGACTGGTCCAGGTCCTCCTCATCCGCCGGCGTCCGCTTGCGGCGCGCATCCAGCGCCAGCGGATTGGCCGTCGTGCTCAGCACCACGCTGCCGGAGAGCGCGGCCGGGTCGATCGAATCCAGCAGGTCGAAGGCGGCGAGCAACCCGTTCAACTCGTCGCCATGCACCTGGCCGTTGATCCAGAGGCACGGCCCCGGCCGCGCCCCGCGCAGGATCACGACGGGAATGCCCAGTTCCGTCCCGCTGGCACTCGTCCCCAGGGAGATCCGCGCCTTGCGGCGCCCGGGCGCGGGGTTGGCGAAGGCCGTCGGGAAATCCTGCATCGTCGCTCCTGCCTTGCCGAGGCCCGAAGCCCCACCGCGCGCTCGTTACCCTTGTCCAGCTTATGATTTTACGGTTGCACACCGGTGACAAGCGCATTCTGGAGGCAGTAAACATTAGCGGCTCTGATGGTAACGCCGTGACGCGCAATCTCGACCTCGATCTGCTCCGGAGCTTCGTGGCCGTGGCGGATGCCGGCAGCTTCGCCGCCGCGGCCGAAAGGGTCCACCGCACCCAATCCGCCGTCAGCCAGCAGATGCAGCGGCTGGAGGCGATGACGGGCCGCGCCCTGTTCGGCCGGGACGGCCGCCACAAGCGCCTCACCGAGGATGGGCTCCGCCTGCTGACCTATGCGCGCCGCCTCGTCGCCCTGAACGACGAGGCCAACGCCGCCCTCGGCCCGGACGGGCAAACCGAGGTCGTGCGCCTCGGCGCGAACAACGACGTGGTGGACAGCATGCTCCCGGCCCTGCTCGGCCGCATCGCCCGCAGCCACCGCAACATCCTGCTGGAGATCCGCACGGGCCGCAGCCCCTTCCTGATGGAGGAGCTGGAGCGCGGCGAGCTGGACCTGGCCATCACCACGCGGGACCACCGCAGCTTCCCGCGCCTGGTGCTGCGCCGCTCTCCCGCCGTGTGGTTCTGCAGCGCGGACTTCGCGCACCGGCGAGACGCGCCGCTGCCCCTGGTCCTGTCCAACGAGCCGAGCCTGTTCCGCGGCCTGGCGATCGACGCGCTCGACCGCGCCGGCTGCCCCTGGCATCTCGCCTATCTCAGCCTCAACCTCGGCGCCATCCGCGCGGCGGTCCGGGCCGGGCTGGGCGTCACGGCGCGCAACATCGAGATGCTGACGCCGGAGCTGCGGGTGCTGAGCGAGGCGGACGGGCTGCCGCCCCTGCCCAACGTCACCTTCTCCCTGTTCCTGCGCACGGGCAGCGGAGAGGCGGCGCGCCGGGTCTTCGACGGGCTGTCCGACGTCGCCTTCTGACGGCGCGCGCGCTCACCCCTCCACGCGGATGTTCCGCTGCCGGATCACCTCGCCCAGCCGCTCGGTCTCACTCCGGATGAAGGCCCCGAGTTCCGCGGGGGAGGAAGCCTCCCCGTCCAGCCCGGCCTGGGCGAGGCGGCGGGCGGTCTCGGGCCGGGCCACGGCCTCGCGGATGGCCAGGCTGATCCGCTCGGCCGCGGGGCCCGGGATGCCGGCCGGCGCCATGATGGCGCCCCAGGACGTGCTCTCGGCCCCCTGCAGCCCCATCTCGGCCACGGTGGGCACCTCCGGCAGCAGCGGGTTGCGCTTGTGCCCGGTGGAGGCCAGGGCGCGCAGGCTCCCCTCCCGGATCGGCGCGATGGAGGAGGCGGGCTGGTCGAGGAGAAGCTGGATGGTGCCCGCCATCAGGTCGCTCATCGCCTGGCCGCTGCCGCGATAGGGCACATGGGTCAGCTCGACCCCCGCCGCGCCGGCGAAGACCTCGGTGAAGATATGCGTCGCCGTGCCCACGCCGCTGGAACCGTAGGAGATCCCGCCCGGCTTCGCCCGAGCCAGCGCGAGGAACTCGGGCAGGGTGCGGGCCGGCAGGCTGGCGGGCACGACGACGAGGATGTCCGTGCGGAAGGCCAGGGAAACGGGCGCGAGGTCCCGCTGGATGTTCACGCTCCGCATCAGCCCGAGATTCGGCACGATGGTCATCACCCCATTGGTGCCGAGCAGCAGCGTGTGGCCGTCCGGCGCGGCCCGCGCCACCGCCTCGGTCCCGATCGCGCCGCCCGCCCCCGCCCGGTTCTCGACGATGACGGGCTGGCCCAGCGTCTCCCCCATCCGCTCGGCGAGGATGCGCGCGCCGACATCGGTCGATCCCCCCGGGGCGAAGGGGACGATGAGGCGCAGCGGGCGGGACGGCGCCCAGCCCCCCTGTGCGGAGGAGGGCCGCGCCATGAGGACCGCCGGCGCCGCCAGGAGAAGGGCCCTGCGGCCGTGTTCATACGCCATCGTTCCTCCCGTCGGGGAAACACCCGTCCATCCGCCGTGATTCGTGGCGCGGGACGATCCGGCGGACAAACGGATTCTGCACGCGATATCCATTAGGCCCGCTGATATGGCGCACGAAACGAGGCCAGCCGGAGCGGAAGCCCCGCGCGCGCACGCCACCGGGCCGGGCAGCCACATAAGCTCCCATGATGTGTCCTCGCTGGCGAATGCGTTTGTCCGGGGGTTGCGGAACATGCTCAACCCGCAGGGTCCGAAAGCCGGGAGAACGGGAATGTCGATCAAGGCGGAACGCCAGGAGGCGGTGGGCCAGGCCATCGGCCGGGTCAGGGATCTCATCGGAAGCGGCACGCTGGACCGGCCGACGCTCACCCAGGTGCTGGAGGTGCTGAAGGGCCTGGCCTCCCGCCCCGAGCTCTGGCCGGCCGAGGAGTTCCCCTCCCCCGGCGAGGACACGCGTCAGGCCCGCTACCTGATCGCGGAGGATCCGGACCAGACCTACGCGCTCTACCTCAACACCATGCTGCCCGGCCGGAAGATCCCGCCGCACGACCACACCACCTGGGCCTGCATCGCCGGGGTGGAGGGCGAGGAGCACAACACCGTCTGGAACCGGCTGGATGACCGGAGCCGGCCCGGCCATGCCGAGCTGGAGAGGAAGGAGCTGGTCGTCGTGAAGGCCGGCAGCGGCATCGCGCTGATGCCGGACGACATCCATTCCGTGGACATCGTGGGCGACCGCCCCATCCGCCACCTGCACCTCTATGGCCGTGCCCTGGAGACGCTGAGCGAGCGCGTGACCTATGACGTCGCCGCGAAGACCGTGAAGCCGATGCCGATCGGCGTGCAGACGAAGCGCTGAGATGCGACCGGTCGACGCCCCCACGCTCAAGGCCTGGCTGCACGACGGCGCGGAGATCGCGCTGCTGGATGTGCGGGAGCACGGCCAGTACGGCGAGGCGCATCCCTTCTACGCCATCCCGCTCCCCTATTCCCGGCTGGAGCTGGAGGTCGGCCGGCTGGTGCCGCGCCCGGCCACGCGGGTCGTCCTGCTCGACGACGGGGACGGGGTGGCGGCCCGCGCGGCCGCGCGGATGGAGGCGATGGGCTATGCCGCGGTGCACGCGCTGGAGGGCGGCGCGCCCGCCTGGAAGGCGGCGGGATACGAGCTCTTCGCGGGCGTGAACGTGCCGAGCAAGTCGTTCGGCGAGATGGCGGAGCATGTCTACCACACGCCGCACATCTCGGCGCCGGAGCTGGCGGCACGGCAGGCGCGCGGGGAAAAGCTCGTCGTGCTGGATGGCCGCCCGGTGGACGAATACCGGAAGATGACCATCCCCGGCAGCATCTGCTGCCCGAACGGGGAGCTGCCGCTTCGCATCGCCGCCCTGGCGCCCGATCCGGAGACGACGATCGTGGTGAACTGTGCGGGCCGCACGCGCAGCATCATCGGGGCGCAGACGCTGCGGCATTTCGGCGTGCCCAACCCTGTCCTGGCGCTGGAGAACGGCACCCAGGGCTGGCACCTCGCCGACCTTCCCCTCGACCACGGCGCGGACCGGCTCTACCCGGCACCGGCCGGGGACCTGGCGGCGGCACGGGCACGGGCCGCCGCCCATGCTGCGCGGGCCGGCGCCGAAGCCGTCAGCGCCACGACCTTCGCGGCGTGGATGGGCGACGCCACCCGTACCACCTTCCTCTGCGACGTGCGGACACCGGAGGAATTCGCCGCCGGCAGCCTGCCCGGCGCGCAATCCACCCCGGGCGGCCAGCTCCTGCAGGCGACGGACCAGTATGTCGGGGTGCGCGGCGCCCGCCTGGTGCTGTTCGACGGCGAGGGCGTGCGCGCGCCCATGATGGCGGCCTGGCTGCGCCAGATGGGATGGGACGCCTTCGTGCTGGCCGAAGGGCTCGCCGCGACCCTGCCCGCACCGCCCCCCGCCGCGCGGCCGAACCTCCCGGCCCTCGTCGCCATCGATGCTGCCGGGCTGGCGGCGGCCGGCGCCACGCTGCTGGACCTGCGCCCCTCCATGGCCTTCCGGGCCGGGCACCTCGCCGGGGCGCGCTGGGCGATCCGCCCAAGGCTCGACCAGGTGCCCTCCCCCTCCGGGGCCCTCGTCCTGATCGCGGCGGAGGAGGGCGTGGCGCAGCTGGCCGCGCTGGACCTGGCGGAACGCGGCATCACCGCGACCCATTGGCACAAGGCCGACCCGGCCGCGTGGCGCGCCGCCGGCCTCGCGGTGGAGCTGACGCCGCAGGACCCCCCGGATGCCGCCTGCATCGACTTCCTGTTCTTCGTGCATGACCGGCACAGCGGCAACAAGGCGGCGGCGCGGCAGTACCTGGCCTGGGAACTCGGGCTGATCGAGAAGCTCGACGATCGGGAACGCGCCGCCTGGCGCTTCCTGCCGCCAGGCTGAGCTGGCGGCAGGGGAGGAAACGTTCATGGAAAACAAAAAAATCTCTACCTCGGGCCGCCGGGCCCTCCTGGGCCTCGGCGCCGGCCTGGCCCTCGCGCGCCCGGCCCTCGCCGCCTGGCCGGACCGCCCGGTCCGCTTCATCGTGCCGCTCGCGGCCGGCGGCAGCGTGGACCTGCTCACCCGGCAGGTCGCGGAACGCCTCCAGCCCCGCCTCGGCGCGCCTGTCGTGGTGGAGAACAGGGGCGGCGCGGCGGGCAATATCGGGATCGACCTCGTCGCCCGCGCGGCGCCGGACGGCTACACGGCCCTGGTCGCCTCCGACGCGCTGACGGTGAACCCGGCGCTCCAGACCGTCACCTGGGATGCCCGGCGCAGCTTCCTGCCCTCGGTCCTGCTCTGCCGCGCGCCGCAGGTGCTGGTGGCGCATCCCTCCCTCGGCGTGCGGGATCTCGGCGGCCTGCTGGCCGAGGCGGACAGGCGGGACGGGCGGCTCAACATCGCCTCCCCCGGCAATGCCAGCAGCGGCCACCTGGCCGGCGCCCTGATGCAGGTGATGACGCGGCGGCGCTGGACCCATGTGCCCTATCGCGGCGGCGGGCCCGCCGTGTCGGACGTGCTGGCCGGCCATGTGGACGCCCTCTGGGTCACCGCCGCGCCTGTCGTGCCGCATATCCGCAGCGGCGCCCTCGTCCCGCTCGCCGTCAGCACGCGCGAGAGGGCCCGGGCCCTGCCGGAGGTGCCGACCATGGCGGAGCTCGGCCTCCCCGATTTCGAGGTGACGAACTGGGAGGGCGTGCTCTTCCCCGCGGGCACCGCCGCGGAGGTGGTCGCGGAGATGAACCGCGCCTGCATCGCCGTGCTGGAGGAGCCCACCCTGCGCGCGCGGCTTGAGGAGGTTGGCTTCGAGCCGGTCGGCGGCCCGCCGGAGGTGCTGGCGGAGCTGATCGACAACAACCTGCGCCGCTGGGCCCGGCTCATCCGGGAAACCGGGATCCGGGCCGACTGAGCCGGGGCATCGGGGCTTCCCGGGGGGCTGCGAGTGGCGGACAGCAAGGAGAGACGGCGGATGCGGCGTATGGTCCTGATCGTGGCGGCGCTGCTGCTCCCGATGGCGGCACAGGCGGCCTGGCCCGACCGGCCGATCCGGCTGATCGTTCCCATCGCGCCCGGCGGCAGCAACGACTTCGCGGCCCGCCTTCTCGGGGCGGAACTCGGTGCGGCGCTGGGCCAGCCCGTGGTCGTGGAGAACAGGCCGGGCGCCGCCGGGCAGATCGGCATGCGTGCCGCCGCACAGTCCCCGCCGGACGGCAACACCCTCGTCCTCGCCAATGCCGGCGCCGTCGCCATCACCCCCTTCGTGCAGTCGCAACCCGGCTACGATCCCGTGCGGGACTTCGCGCCGGTGGGGATGGTGATGGAGGTGCCGATCCTGCTGGTGGTGCGGGCGGACCTGCCCGCGCGCACGCCGCAGGAGCTGATCGGCCTGATGCGCCGCGACCCCGGCGCGATCACCTTCGGTTCGCCCGGCGCCGGCCAGACCCCGCATATGGCCGCCGAGCTGTTCCGCCGCGCGGCCGGCACCGAAACGGTGATCGCCACCTACCGCGGCGCCTCGCCCGCGGCGAACGACCTCGTCGCCGGCGTGACCCAGGCGCTGTTCGACACCTCCAGCACCCTGCCGCTGATCGAACAGGGGCTGCTCCGGCCCATTGCCGTCGCCGGGGCCAGCCGCTCCAGCCTCATGCCCACGATCCCCACCCTGGCGGAGAGCGGGGTGCCGGGGGTGGAGATGAGCTCCTGGTTCGTGCTGCTGGCGCCCGCCGGCACGCCAGGGCCCGTCCTGGACCGGCTGAACGGGCTGCTGGTCACGATCCTCTCCCGCCCGGACACGCGGGAGAAGTTCCGCGGCATCCAGGCCGAGGTGCTTCCGGGCAGCGCGGCGCAGGCAGGGGCCCGCATCGGGCGCGAGGTGGCCTATTGGAGGGATGTGGTGAGGCAGGTGGACATCCGGTGAGCGCGCCAAGCCCCAGCCCCACCATCGCGCCGCCGGATCCGGAGCCCGAGGCACTCGACGCGCCGCTCCCGCCGGGCGCCACGGATTGCCACGCGCATCTCTTCGGCCCGTGGGACCGCTTCCCCTATGCCGAAGGGCGCGGCTACACCCCGCCCGACGCACCGCTGGAACTCTACCTGGCGCTGCTCCGCCGGCTGGGCTTCGGGCGGGCCGTGCTCGTGCAGGGCAACGCGCATGGCTACGACAACGCGGTGCTGCTGGACGCGCTGGCTCGGGAGCCGGCCCGGCTGCGCGCGGTGGCCATCACCGACGAGCGGGTGACGGCAGCCACGCTGAAGCAGTGGGACAGGCTCGGCGTGCGGGGCCTTCGCTTCCACATCTTCGCGCCCGGGCGAGAGCCGGCCTATCGCCGCGGCGTGGGCCTGGCCACGCTGCGCCATTTCGCGCCGGCGCTGCGGGACCTCGGATGGCACGCGCAGCTCTGGTGCGAGGGATCCTCGCTGGAGGAGGCGTGGCCGGCCATCGAGGCCGCGGCACCCGGCCTCCCCCTGGTGTTCGACCACATGTGCCGCTTCGCTCCCGCCGCGCGCGGAACAGCGGCCTTCCGGCTGATCGAGAGGCTGCTCGGCGACGGACGGTGCTGGATGAAACTCTCCGGCGCCTATCGCTGCTCCGATGCCTGGCCCGACTATCCGGAGGTGGAGGCGCAGCACCGCGCCCTGCTGCGGGCGAACCCGGAACGCGTGCTCTGGGGCAGCGACTGGCCCCATCCCCAGATGCCGGCCGCCACCATGCCCAATGACGGCCGGCTGGTGAACCTCCTGCTGCGATGGACGCCCGATGCCGGCGACCGCGAGCGGCTGCTGGTCACGAATCCCGCGCGGCTCTACGGCTTTGCGGAGGCGTGAAACGAGGGATGCCGGATCCCGGGCGTCGCCCAGCAAGGCGGCCCGGGAAGGCGCCAGGACCGCCTATTGCTGGAACAGCTTCCCGAGGAACAGCAAGGCGCCTTCGGAGCCCGAGCGCCAGTAGTCCCAGTTGTGAAGGCCGGGGCGGATCATGAAGCCATGCGGCACGTTCTTGTCGCGGAGCTTCTGGTGCAGGATCGCATTGCCATCGAAGAACCGGTCCTCCGCGCCGCAATCCAGATGGATGGGCGTGGCACGGATATCCGCCAGGGGCAGCCGATCCACCATGTCGAGCACGCTGTACTCGCGATAGCGCTCGTTGAGCCGCGCCTCGCCCTGCAGGCCCATGCCCCAGGCCTTGCCGTAACGCCGGTCATAGCCGGGCTGGTCCATGGTGACGATCTGCGCATCGGTCCTGAAGGCGGCGCTCAGCGCGGCCGCGCCGATGAAGGTGCCGGGATGCCGTAGGGAATAGGCCAGCGCCCCGTACCCGCCCATGGAGAGGCCACCGATCCCGCGCCCCTCCCTGCCGCCGATCACGCGGTAGGTCCGCTCGATGAAGGGCATGAAGTCCTGGAAGAACATGTCCTCCCAGCGGAAGGCGCCGTCGGCGTCGTTCATGTAGTAGGTGTTGTTCCGGTTCGCCTCGTCGCGCTGCCCGTTGGGGCTCACGACGACCGCGGCGGGCATGCGGCCCTCGCCGATCAGCCGGTCCAGCAGGATATTGAGGCGGCCGAAGCGGAACCAATCCGTGTCCGTGCCGCTCTCGCCGCCATGCAGCATGTAGATGAGGGGATAGGCGCGCTTCGCGCTGTCGTAGTCCGGCGGGAGATAGACGCTGTAACGCACCTCCTTGCCGAGCACCTCGCTGCGCGCGAAGCGCTGCTCCTCGATCCGCCCCGCCGCGGCAGCCTTGCCGTCGCGCCCCGCGAGAAGCAATGGCGCGCCGGAGGACAGGGCGAGAAGCCCGCGGCGTGAGAGATTGTTCTGAGGCATGCTGCCTTTCCTCCCGATGTGCCGCCTCCGGAACATCGCGCGGCGGATGCGCATGATTCGTAGGATACATCCGCCGTGACGTCGAGCAGCCGCGTCACCTCCGACCGTCCCGCGAAGCCCGGGAATCGGGCGGAGCTGATCACCTTGCTCGCCGCGGACCCTGCATCCGCCACTCACGGTGCGGAACACACCGCGCCCCGCGACGCCGCCTGAACCTATCCCGGCATCAGGCGGACTGCCGGACGATCAAGCTTCGGGCGATCGTCACCAACATCGGCACCTCCGCTCCGGCCGCCGCCATCTCGAAGGCGGAGCGGACGGCCGTGGCCGTGGCTTCATGATGCACGCTGAGTGTGGTGATGGCCGGGCGAACATGGGCCGTCCAGTCGGCGTTACCGAAGCCGATCACCGCGACGTCCTCCGGCACCCGCACGCCACGGTCGTGCAGTGCCGCCATGGCCCCCAGCGCAATCACATCACTCCCCGCCTGCACCCCCCGAAAAACCGTGCCGGCCTCGAGGCTCCTCTGGATGGCGTCGTATCCGGCCGAATAGCTGAACACGGCATCATGCACGAGTTCTCGCCTCAAGGGCTGATCCGCCTCGGCCAGGGCGGCACGATATCCGCGATACCGCTCGGCACCCAAGGCGGAACTGTTGATGCGCCCCACGTAGAGCACAGGGGACCGACCCGTCTCAAGGAGACGGCGAACGCCCAGGAGGCTTGCGGCAAACTCCTCATGCACGATGGAAGGGATGCCGCGCTCGTCCAGGCGCTGTGCCAATGACAGAATCGTCAGTCCGCCACGCCGAAGCTCCATCAGGGTCTCGTCCAGTTCAGTCGGAATACGGTCCGTGGTGGCGAGGCAGATGCCCCGCAGCCCGAGAGAGGGCGCGAGTGCGAGGAAGCTGCGGAGGCGGTCCGGGCTGTGGTTGAGGTTGTAGAGCAGCACATCCAGGCCGATCTGGCCCAGGGCGGCCTGCACATGCTTGGTGAGGGCCGAATAGAGGTTCTGCTCGATATCGCCGACCAGCAGGGCGACGCTGCGGCCACGTCCGCTCCGCAGCCCCTGGGCCATGCGGTTCGGCTGGAAGCCGAGTTCCAGCGCCGCCGCGAGAACGCGTTCCCGTGCCTGGCTGTTCACCGTCTCCCGGCCGTTGAGGACACGGGAAACGGTGGCCGAGGAGACGCCCGCGCGCTTCGCGACATCGAGCACGGTCGTCATGCGCTCTCCATCTCCATCCCATCCCTGAGCTGCGGCTGGCCAAGTTAGCGGAGGCGTGGCTGCTTGACACGACCCGCGCCGCGCTTTCCTATACCACTTAAGTAAACGTTTTCTCGCGCCCCGGAAAGAGGAATGGCCCCATGCCGCATGAACACGAGTTCTTCATCGGCGGCCAGTGGGTGAAGCCGGTCTCCGGCATCACCGCGGATCTGGTGGACCCCTCCACGGAGCAAAGCTTCACCAGCATCGCGATGGGGAACGCCGAGGACGTGGACCGCGCCGTGAAGGCGGCCAGGGCGGCCTTCCCCGGCTTCGCCGCCACCAGCGTCGCCGAGCGGCTGGAGCTGCTCCGCCGCATCCTCGCGGCCTTCGATCGCCGGCGGGACGAGATGGCGGCGGTGCTGTCGCGCGAAATGGGGGCACCGGCGAAGAGCGCGCTTTCCGCGCAGGTGGCGAGCGGCCCTAACCACCTGGCGGAGATGATCCGCACGCTGGAGGGCTTCGCCTTCGAGACGCGCCGCGGCACGACCGTGATCCGGCGCGAGCCGATCGGCGTATGCGGGCTGATCACGCCCTGGAACTGGCCGGTGAACCAGATCGTCTGCAAGGTGGCGCCCGCGCTGGCGGCGGGCTGCACCATGGTGCTGAAGCCGAGCGAAATCGCGCCGCTCAACGCGCTGATCTTCGCCGAGATCCTGGAGGAGGCGGGCACGCCGCCGGGCGTGTTCAACCTGGTCAACGGGGATGGCCCGACCGTGGGACGGGCGCTGTCTTCGCATCCCGAGGTGGACATGATGTCCTTCACCGGCTCCACCCTCGCCGGCATCGACGTGGCGGCACAGGCGGCCCGCACGGTGAAGCGCGTGGCGCAGGAACTGGGCGGAAAGTCGCCGAACGTGATCCTGCCGGATGCGGAGATCGCGAAGGCGGTGCGCCTGGGCGTGCTGCGCTGCTTCGGCAATAGCGGCCAGTCCTGCAGCGCCCCGACACGCATGCTGGTGCATGAGGCGGATTATGAGGCCGCCGCGGCCGCCGCGCGGGAAGCGGCCGAGTCCCTGCGGACCGGCGCGCCTCTCGATCCCGCGACCGATCTCGGCCCGCTGGTCAGCCGGGCGCAGTTCGACAAGGTGCAGCGCCTGATCGAGGCGGGGATCGCGGAAGGGGCGGAGCTGATCACGGGCGGCCCCGGCAGGCCGGAGGGGCTGGAACGCGGATACTATGCCCGCCCCACGGTGTTCGGCCGCGTCTCGCCCGAGATGCGGATCGCGCGGGAGGAGATCTTCGGCCCCGTCCTCTGCATCCTCACCTACAGGGATGAGGAGGAGGCGGTGCGTCTGGCCAATGACACGCCCTATGGGCTCGCGGCCTTCGTCCAATCCGGTGATCCGGTGCGGGCGGCGCGCGTGGCGGCGCGCATCCGGGCGGGCGTGGTGCAGATCAACTATCCGCCGCTGGACCGCGGCGCGCCCTTCGGCGGCTACAAGGCCTCGGGCAACGGCCGTGAATGGGGAGAGCACGGGCTGTCCGAGTTCCTGGAGACGAAGGCGGTGATCGGCGACATGTCTGGCGCGTGAAGAATGCTTGACAGTGCCGGACGCGGCCATCCAAGCTGCGCCAAGACGAGAAAACGATTTCCCAGGGCGTCCGATAGCGGCGCCTCCACGCTCCTTCCTGGGACGGTGCGCGCATGTTGATCGACGGTCTGCAATGCGGCCATTTCGGCCGCGACATCTTCCAGCAGCTGCGGCAGGCCGATATCGGCTGTGTCACCGTGACCTGCGGCTTCTGGGAGGATCCGCTGGAATCCCTCGACAGCCTCGGCCGCTGGCGGGACCTGGTGCGCGAGAATGCGGATCTGGTGGGCGAGGCCCGGGGCGCTGCGGATATCCGCCGCATCGTGGAAAGCGGCCGCACCGCGCTGATCATGGGCTTCCAGAACTCGGACCTGTTCGGCGGCCGCATCCGGCTGGTGGAGATGTTCGCCGAGCTCGGCGTGCGCGTCGTCCAGCTCACCTACAACAACCAGAACGCGCTCGGCGGCTCCTGCTACGAGGAGGAGGATTCCGGCCTTGCACGCTTCGGCCGTGAGGTGGTGCGCGAACTGAACCGGGCGGGCGTGCTGATCGACCTCTCCCATGTCGGGGACCGCACCTCGCTGGATGCGATCCGCCACTCCGAGAAGCCGGTGGCCATCACCCATGCCAATCCCAAGCGCCTGTTCGATCACCGGCGCAACAAGTCCGACGAGGTGATCCGCGCCCTGGCCGAACGGGGCGGCGTGATCGGCTGCGCCACCTACCGCAACATCACGGGGGACGCGTATTGCGGCTCCGTCGAGAAGTGGTGCGAAATGGTGGCGCGCACGGTGGACATCGCGGGGATCGACCATGTCGCGATCGGCACGGACCGCAGCCACCACTTCACCAAGCCCGATTACGACTGGATGCGGATGGGGCGCTGGACGCGCGGCGTGGATCTCGGGGCCTCCCCGCCCTCGCGCCCCGGCAAGGCGCCGCCGCCGGACTGGCTGATCGAGGTGCGCGACATCGGCAAGATCGAGGGCGGCCTCGCCTCGGTCGGCTTCTCCGCCGAGGAGGTTGCCAAGATCGCCCATGGCAACTGGCTGCGCCTCTATGGGGAGGTCTTCGGATGCTGAACGCGCAGGACATCCGGATCGAGGACGTCACCCGCACCTATGGCGTGCGCGGGGCGGAGCTGCATGCGCTCGGCCCGATCACCGTCGCCCTGGAACCGGGCAAGACCACGGCCATCGTCGGCCCCAGCGGCTGCGGCAAGAGCACGCTCCTCCGCATCATGGGTGGGCTCGACAAGCCATCCTCCGGCCGCGTGCTGCTGGGGGGAGAGGTGGCGAAGGAGGGGACGACCGGGATCGGCGTCGTCTTCCAACGGGACCTGCTGCTGGACTGGCGCAACGTGCTGGACAATGTCCTGCTTCCCGCCCAGCTCCAGCACCGCGATCTCGGCCAGGCGCGCAGCCGGGCGCTGATGTTGCTCGGCGAGCTGGGTGTGGGCGACTTCGCCATGCGCCAGCCCTGGGAGCTGTCCGGCGGGATGCGCCAGCGCGTCGCCATCGCGCGGGCGCTGCTCTGCGACCCCGCCTTCCTGCTGATGGACGAGCCCTTCTCCGCCCTGGATGCGCTGACGCGCGACCAGATGGGCGTTCTGCTCCAGCGCGTGCAGAATGCGGGGCAGACCACCTCGGTGCTCATCACCCACAGCATTCCGGAGGCGGTGTTCCTCTCGGACCGGGTGCTGGTGATGTCCGGCCGCCCCGGGATGATCCTGGACGACATTCCGGTGGACCTGCCGCGCCCGCGCCCGCTCTCCCTGCGCGACGAGCCCGAGTTCACCGCCCTGACCCGCCGGATCCGCATGCATTTCGAGCGCACGGGAGTTCTGACCGCATGAGCCAGGCCTCCGCCGCCGCGGCGATCGCCACGCCCGAGGCCGCGCCCCGCCGCCTCCGCAGCAGCTTCCTGCTTCCGGTGCTGAGCGGCATCGGGGGGCTGCTTCTCTGGGAACTGGCGGTGCATGCCTTCGCGCTGCCCTCCTACCTCCTTCCCGCGCCGAGCGAGGTGATGGTGGTGATGGTCGAGAAGTGGCGGCTCCTGCTCGACCAGTTGCAGTACACGGCGCTCGCGGCCGTCGTCGGCTTCGCGATCGCGCTGGTCATCTCCATCGTGCTCGGCGCGCTCATCGCCGCCTCGCCGGCGGTGGAGCGGGTGATCTATGTGTGGCTCGTGGTGTTCCACGCCATCCCGAAGGTGGTGGTCGCGCCGCTGCTGCTGGTGTGGATCGGGTTCGGGCTGCAGAGCAGCATCATCTTCGTCGTCGTCTTCACCTTCTTTCCCATGCTGGTGAACACGGTGACGGGGCTGCGCTCGGCGGATCCGGAGCTGTTGCTCGTCACGCGCTCCATGGGCGGCACGACCTGGCAGACGCTGCGGGCCATTCGCCTGCCCAGCGCGCTGCCCAGCATCATCGCCGGCATCAAGATCTCCATCACCCTGGCGCCGCTCGGCGCGGTGATCGGGGAGTTCGTGGCCTCCAACAAGGGGCTCGGGCACATGCTCATCCAATCCGTCGGCAGCCTGGAGGTTCCGACGGCCTTCGCCGCGGTGGTGGTCGTCTCCATCCTCGGCATCCTCACCTGGTACCTGGCCGAATGGCTCGAGCGCGTGGCCATTCCCTGGCACGCCAGCCAGCGTGGCCGTGCCGCCGAATAGCGCAAGCCAAACACCGCACAGGAGCAGACCGATGACCACGATCCCCGCGTTCCGCCGTCGCAGCCTGCTGCTGGGCGCGGCCGGCAGCCTGGCCCTGCCGTCGCTCGTTCGCGCGCAGGGGGCGGAGAAGATCCGCATCCTGCTGGACTGGGGCTGGCTGCCCTATCATTCGGCCTTCTTCCTCGCGCAGGAGAAGGGCTACTTCCGCGATGCGGGGGTGGAGGTGGAGATCGAGCAGGGGCGGGGTTCCAACACCACCGCCATCGTGGTCGGGCAGCGCAGCTACGACATGGGGCACCTGAACATCACCAACGCCGCGGCGGCCATCGCCAAGGGGGTGCCGCTGAAGTCCGTGGCCGTGTACCAGCACCGCACCTCGGCCTCCTTCGTCGGCATCAAGGGGCGGGTGAGCCTGACGGGGCCGGATTCCCTCAAGGGGCTGAAGATCGGCAGCACGCCGGGCGGCTCGGACGGGCTCAGCCTTTCCGTCTTCAAGCGGTCCAACAACATTCCGGACAGCGCGCTGAACGTCATCTCGCTCGATGCCTCCTCCAAGACGGCGGCCTTGCTGACGGGGCAGGTGGACGTGGTCAGCGGCGACAGCCATGCCTACCGCGCCATCGTGATGGGGGCCGGGCATGAGCCGGAGGTGCTGGAACTGGCCCGCTATGGCGTGCCGCTTCTCGGCTTCGGCTTCGCCGCCAACGAGCAGGCGGTGAAGGACAAGCCCGAGGGCATCCGCCGCGTGCTCACCGCCATGCGCCGCGCCCTGGCGGATGCCGCGAACGACACGGAGGCGGCTTGCACCCTCATCCGCGGCAAGGTGCAGGTGGCCGGCAACCAGGCGCAATGCGTGAACTACACGCGGGGCCTTCAGGCGCTGAGCCAGTCGCCCACGGATACGGGCTGGGGGCGGCAGACCGAGGCGGAGTGGAAGGCCCTGGTGGACACGCTGACGGCGGTGGGCGAAATCCGGCAGCAGCGCCCGGTCGAGAGCTATTTCACCAACGACCTGTTGCCCCGGGCATAGCCGGCCATGGGGGCGGGAGACTACGACGCCATCGTCCTCGGCGGCGGGCATAGCGGCCTTGTCGCGGCGGGCTACCTGGCCGGTGCCGGGCAGCGCGTGCTGCTGCTGGAGGCGGGGCCGCGCCTGGGCGGGCCGGTGGCCACGGTGGAGTTCATGCCGGGCTACCGCACCACCATCGCGAACTCCCCCGGTTCGCTGGAGCCGATGATCATCCGCGACCTGGAGCTGGAGGCGCACGGGCTGCGCTTCCAGCCCATCGACCCGACGCTGGTGCATCCGCTGGCGGACGGCTCGCTCTTCGTCGGCTGGCGGGACCGGGCGCGCGGCGCCGCGCAGATGGAGGCCTTCGCCCCGGGCGAGGCCGCGCGCTACGATGCCTTCTTCGCCTATCTGGATGCCTTCGCCCGCAAGCTCGGCATCTCCATGTTCCGCGCGCCGCCGGGCCTGCAGGAGCTGGTGCGCAACCTCACCAGCCTGGAGGACCAGGAGGCCTTCGGTCGGGTCTTCCTCGGCAGCATCCGCGACCTGATGCGGCAGTTCGACCTGAGCTGGCAGACCCAGGCGCTGATCGGGCCGATGGCGGTGGTGGGCGGCAGCTGCACCCCTTCCACCCCCGGCACGCCGGTGAACCTGCTGGCCCGCCCCCTCTCGCTCGCCTCCCTGGCGGCGGAGGAGGGCTATGACCCCCGCCGCATGCCGCTGCGCGGCTCCACCGGCATGCCCATCGGCGGCATGGGGGCGATCGTGGAGGCCATGGTCTCGTCCGCCGTCTCGCGCGGGGTGGTGATGAAGACCAGGGCGCCCGCGGACCGCATCCTGCTGCGGGACGGCGCGGTGCGCGGCGTGGTCACGCGGGATGGCGACGAATACCGCGCGCCGCTCGTCCTCTCCGCCATCAACCCGCGCGTGGCGGTCTGCACCCTGCTGCGGGACGAGGAGGCCTGGGCCCCGTTCCGGGAGCGCATGGCCAAGCGCCCGATGGACGGCAAGGCCTTCAAGGTGGTGCTCGCGCTCGACGGCATCCCGCGCTACGCGAACGCGCCGGCCGATGCCGATCCGGCGCAGCTCGCCTCCGCGCAGTTCCGCATCGCGCCCTCGCTCGACTATCTCGAGGAGAGCCATTCGGACCTGCTGCTCGGCCGTATCGCCGAGAAGCCGGTGGTCTGGGGGCTCTGCCCCTCGCTCAGCTCGCCCGGCCTCGCGCCGGAGGGCCGGCATGTGCTCAGCCTGAATGTCGGCACGGCGCCCTACCGCCTGAAGACGGGCGACTGGAAGACCGAGCGCGAGGCGCTGGCCCGCCGCACCATCGCGGCCTGTGCCGAGTACATGCCGAACCTGCCCGACATCATCACCGACTGGCGCTGCCTCGACCCGGAAGACTTCGAGCGGGAGTTCGGGCTGGTCGGCGCCAACATGGTGCATGGCGACCTGGCGCCCTGGAACAGCTTCTGGATGCGCCCGCTGCCGGGGCTGCATGAATACCGCACGCCCAGCCGCGGCCTCTACCTGTCCGGCAACGGCACCTGGCCGGGCAACTTCATCTCGGGCCTCTCCGGCCACAACGCCGCCCAGGCCGCGCTGGCGGATCTCCGCGCCGGCCTGCTGCACGAACGCGTCTGAAAGCTCCCATGGACCGCATCGCTCTCGACTGCCACGCGCATCTGGCGCCGATCGTGCCGGAGCGCCTCGCGGGGCTGCCCGGTGTCGAATGGTTTCCCGGGGAACCACGGCTGCTGCTGGACGGCAAGGTGACGCTCGGCACCCCGGCGGTGTTCCGGCCGGAGGCACTGGTGGCGTGGATGGACGCCAACCGCATCGCCCGCGCCTGGTTCTCCGTGCCGCCGCCCATGTACCGCGCCAACCTGGACGAGGCGGCGGCGCGCCAGTGGTGCGACTATGTGAACCCCGCGCTTCTCGCCATCGGCGCGCCCCATGCCGGGCGGCTGGCGCCGAGCTTCCTGCTCCCCGTCCGCCACCCTGTCCTCGCGGCGGAGATCGTGCGCCGCTTCGCGCCGAAGGGCCCCCGCTTCGCCATGGCGGCAGGCCATGCGGCCTCCGGCCTGGTGCTGTCGGATGCCGCCTATGAGCCGCTCTGGGAGGCGCTGGACGAGGTCGGGGCCTTCCTGCTGCTGCACCCGACCGCCGGGCGCGACCCGCGGCTGGACCCCTTCTTCCTGCACAACCTGCTGGGCGGGCCGGGGGAGACCGCGCTCGCGGCCGCGCATCTCGCCATGTCGCGGGTGATCGAGCGGTTCCCGCGCATCCGCTTCATCCTCTCCCATGGCGGGGGAAGCGCGGCGATGGTGGCGGGCCGGCTGTCACGCGGGCAGGCGGTGCGGCGCCCTGGCGCGGATACGGGCGCGCCGCCCATGACGACCGCCTTCCGCCACTTCCTGGTGGACTGCATCACCCATTCCGAGGCGGCGCTCGATCTCGTGGCCGAGACCTTCGGGCGGGATCATGTCCTGTTCGGTTCCGACTGGCCCTTCTCCATGGGGCTGACCGAGCCGCATGCGCAGCTGGCGACGGTCGCGCCGGCATTACGCAGCCGAATCCTGGCGGCAGACCCAGAACAGAAGTCCATGGCCGCGCTGCCACGCTGACCTCTGGCTTGGGCCGCCGCCTCACGGCGGCATCGCCCGTTCACCGCGGCGCCATGGCCAGCACGGCCTGCACCGCACGCTGCCAGGCCTCCCAGGCGGCATCCGCGCGGGTGCCGGCCTGCTCCGCCTCCAGGCTCGCACGGTTCAAGCCCCGCCTTGCCTCCTCCTTCGCCGCGCCGGTGCGATCATCGGCCGCCGCCCGCGCCCGGTTCAGCGCCGCCTCGGCCGTGGTGTAGGCACGCCACTGCCCCACGAAGGCATCCAGCAAGGAGCGCGCCTGCGCCATGCCCTGCACCAGCCGGGCGAGCTGCTCCCGCCCGGACGCATCGGCCGGCATGGTCTCCAGGCTGGTGCGCAGCGCCTCCAGCGTGCCAGGCCCGCCCGGCAGGCGGCGGAGCGTCGGCTGCACTTCGATGCTCCGCCAGGAGAGGAGCAGCGGGTCGCCCAGCCCGGCATCCCAGATCGTGACCGGCTGCTCGCCGTCCCGCTCGAAGGCAAGGCGGAGCGTGGTGGCGCGGCCGTCGAGCGAGGCCCTGTGGCGCAGCCCGAAATCGCCCTCGCTCTCCACGGCGAAGAGCGGCCTGGCGCCCTCGCGGCGAGGCAGGTCGATCAGCAGCGTGCCGCGCGCGCCGCGCGCCTCAATGGCGAAGGCGACCTCCTCGGTCCGCAGCGTCCTCAGCACGACCTGGCCCGGCCGGAAGCTGGCCCCCACCGCCCGCTGCGTCTCTTGCCGGGATGAGGTGACCACCACGTCCCGGTCCCGCCCGAAGGCGAGCAGCCGGGGCTGGCCGGGCAACAGCGCCCGCATCTCGGCATCGCCCAGCCAGGCGCCGCCCTCGGCACCCTCGGCACCAAAGACCGTCACGATGCCGTCCGGCAGCGTGGCTGGGGTGGCATTGGTGATCCGCACCGCCTGCAACGGGTGACGCGAGGCGAGGTCCTGGATCCACCAGACCCGTTCGGCCGGCAAGGCGGCGTCCAGGAAGGGCAGGTTCGCGGTCATCCCGGCCTGCATCCAAACCGGCGAGGGCAGGGTGAAGGCGATCCGCCCGGCCGAGGCCGCCGCGAGGGACGGCGCCGATGCCTGGGCGACCGGAGCCGGCGCCGCAGCCTCGAGGGCGCGGCTCCGCATCATCGGCGCCGCGGCCGGTGCGGGCATCGGCGGCATCGGCGGCGGCGGGCGGAAGCCGGTATCCGCCTCCACACGCACGCCCTCCGCCACGCGCACCGGCAGCTCCTGCCGCGGAACACGGATCGGCTCGTAAAGCGGCTGGTGCAGGCTGGCCGCCTCACCCGAGACAAGGGTCAGCCGCACCCCATCCCAATCCGCGCCTGAAAGGTTCTCCACCGTTGCCCAGCCCTGCAGCTGCGCCGGCGCCTCGCCCTGGCCCGAGGAGGGCACCACCAGCCGCCAGCTCGGCTTCCAGACCGGCGTGGGGATGACGCTGGTCACCGAGACCTCGCGCGCCGCCTGCCCGCGCAGCACCACCTCCACCAGCCGCTCGCCCGCGCCGCTCGCCGTCGCCAGGGCCTCGGCGGCGCGGGCCACCCGGGCGGCCAGGACACCATCCACCAGCCGCGCCTCGCCCCCGTCGCCCAGCAGCACGGAGGTGATCCCGCCGGGCGTCACCAGCGCCAGGCGAAGCCCCTGCTCGGTCTCGGCCGCCTCGGCGATCCGTCCGGTGGTTCCGCCCGCCTCGACGGCCTGCCCGCGCAGGGCGTTCAGCAGCGCGGCGCGGCTCTCGAAGTCGCCGGGCCTGAGCGGCAGGCCCCGGAAGGCCTCCGCCGCGAGATCCCGCGCCGGCAGGCGCACGCCCGTCACCGTCCCGGCGGGGTCGCGCACCAGCAGGCTCTTGAGCACGTCGTCCACCGCCTCGACCGGGACCCGGAAGGTGGCATTGGCATCGGCCGCGAGCATCGCCCGGCGCTCCACCTGCATGAGCCCGCCCGAGGACATGACGACCCCTGTCACGGGCAACTCGTCCGCGAGCGCAGGCAGGGTGAGAGCGGTCAGCAGCAGCGCGAGCCGGCGCATGGCGGTCCTCCAGTCGGCCCTGCTCGTGGAGTGGGCCGGGCAGAGCGTCGGCGGCGTGGCCCGTGGCGTCAACGCGGGACCCATCACTGATTCGAGCATGACGCCGTCCGCCACCGGCGCAACCCGGCGCCGTCCGGACCGGACCGCCCCTTGCTACCCGGTCGGGAGCGCGCCACCGAGCGAGCGCGTCAGGTCCGCCGCGACCTGGAGCAGCATCGGACCCGCAGCCCGCGCAGCCTCCCGCGTCAGCCGGGTCACCGGCCCGGTGAGGCAGAGCGCCCCCGCGAAGCGCGCGCCCGGCCCGAAGACCGGCGTCGCCATGCCCGCGACATGCGGGTCCCTTTCTCCGCCCGTGTAGAGGGGAACCTCCGTCGTAGCCGCCTCGGGCGGCAGGGGCACGGTTGCGAAGATGCGCAGCACCTGGGCGATGGCGGAGTTGTCCATCGGCAGCAAGTCGCCCTGACGGACGTGCAGCCGCAGGCGGTGCGGGGAATCCACACGGTAGAGGCAGAGCCGGTGGTCCCCGCTGCGAACATAGAAGGAGGCGCTCTCGCTCGTCGCCGCCACCAGCCTTTCCAGCGCGGGCATCACATAGGATTCGACCCGGAAGGATTGCTGATACACCGAGCCAAGCCGGAACAGCTCCGCACCCAGCCGGTAGGAGCCGTCGGGGATGCGGGTGAGATAGCCATGCTCCTCCAGCGAGATGGCCAGCCGCATGATCGTCGTCTTCACCAGCCCCGTCCTGGCGGTCAGCTCCGCCAGGGTCACGGCGTCGTCGCCCCTCCGGAAGGCCGAGAGCAGGGTCAGGGCCCGGCCTGCCGAGGCAACGCCCTCCAGCGAGGCGTTCGAACGGGTCTGGGTGGTCATGTCTTGCACGGTTAAGGTCCGTTCCCCCGCGCCGCAAGCCAGCGCCGGGACCGCCCCGTTCAATCCGTGTGGGAGAAGAGCGGAAGACCAGGCACCTCGAGCCCTGCCCGGAGGATGCTCCCGGTCTCCGATTCCGTGATGAAGAGAGCGCGTCGGTCCGCACCGCCGAAGGCAAGATTGGTGGTGGACCACCCGGCGGAGGAGGCGATGCGTGCCAGGGGCTCCGCCCGCGGGGAGAGGCGCCAGACCGTGCCGAAGCCGGCATGGGCCACCAGCAGGCAGCCCTCCTCGTCCAAAGCCAGCCCGTCCGGCCCGCTCGGTCCGCCATGCAGGTGGCAGAAGATGCTCGCCTTCGTCACGCTGCCATCCGCGTGCAGCGGCAGGCGCCAGATCTGGTTCGCGCGTGTCACGGCCACCAGCAGGAAGGATGCATCCGGCGACACCACGATGCCGTTGGGGCTCGGCACCCTGTCGATCAAGAGATCCAGCCGCCCGTCCGTGCCCAGGCGGTACACCCGCCCTGTCGGATCCTGCAGCCCCGTCTGGCCCTGGTCGGTGAAGTAGAGCTCGCCGCCCGGGCCGAAGACGAGGTCGTTGACGCCCTTGAAGCTCTCGGACCGCGCCGTCTCCAGGAAGGGCGTGACCGCCCCGCTGTCGGGATCCAGCAGCATGATCCCGCGTTTGTAGTCCGTGACGAAGATGCGCCCGTCCCGGTGGATCTTCAGCCCGTTCGGCCAGCCGTCATACTCGGCCACCTGCTCCCATTCTCCCTCCGGGGAGATGCGGAACACGCGGCCGAAGGGGATGTCGGTGACGTAGAGCCGGCCCTGGCGGTCGAAGGAGGGGCCTTCCAGAAAGCTGTCCACCGGCCGCCCGGCGCGGTTTGCGTCGGCCCAGGCCGTGCGGCGCGCGTTCCGGTACCGGTCCGGCAGGCGCGTGAAAACCTCGGTCTCGATGCGCGGCGGTGGGGCGAAGAAGCTCATCGCCGTCTCACTGCCGCTCGATGCCGCCGGAGGCGGCGACCTCGCGCCAGCGCGCCGCCTCCTCGGACAGCAGCCGCGAGAAGGCGGCCGGGGCAATCCCCCCGGGCTCGGAGCCGAGCTCGGCGATGAAGGCCTTCATGTCCGGCGCCTCCAGGGCGCGGGCCATCTCCGCATGCAGCCGCGCCACGATCGCGTCCGGCGTGCCCCTCGGCGCGGCGAGGCCGGACCAGTTGATCACGCCGTAGCCCGGCAACCCGGCCTCGGCGAAGGTCGGCACGTCGGGCAGCGCGGAAACCCGGTGATCCCCGCTGATGGCGAGCGGCCGGAGCTGGCCGCCGCGGATATTCCCCAGCGCCGAGCCGGGCGAGATCATCACGAGATCGACGTTGCCCGAGAGAACGCCGATCACCGCCTCGCCGGCGCCGCGATAGGGCACGTGGTAGAGCTTCACCCCCGCCGCGCGCTCGAAGGCAAGGGTCGCGAAATGCGGGGCGCTGCCGATGCCGCCCGTCCCATAGGTGAGCTTCTCCGGATCCTTCTTCGCCGCGGCGATGAGGGAGGCGAGGTCCCGATAGGGCGACTTCTCCCCGACCGCGAGGAGGATCGGCGAGAAGGCGGTGACGCTGATCGGCTGGAAGGCCGTGGCGTGGTCGAACGGAAGGCGGCTGAAAAGGTAGGGCAGCATGGCGTAGGTGTTGTCCATGGCCAGCAGGGTATAGCCGTCCGGCGCGGCACGCGCCGCCTCCCCCGCGCCGATCGTGCCCGTGGCGCCGGACTTGTTCTCCACCACGAAGCTCTGGCCCATGGCTTCCGTCAGCTTCTGGGCGAGGCGGCGCGCCAGCGTGTCCACGGCCCCGCCCGGTGCCCAGGGCACGATCACCCGGACCGGGCGGGACGGGTACTCCCCCTGCGCCAGGGCGGGGCGGGCCAGCCCCGCGAAAGGCGCGGCAAGACCGGCCCCGAGAAAGGCCCGGCGGGCGATGCGGTGGATCTGGTGACAGGACACTTGCGCTTCCCTTTCCAGTTCGGCTATTTCGAAACGCCGTTGCATTTTCTTGGTGCCGTTCTGGCACCGCGGAAGGACCGGTGTCAACAAACTGGCGCGGAACGGCGCCGTATCCGGGAGGACGGCCGTGGCGATCGGCTTCCGCATCAACAGGCGCAGCCGTCAGGTCGACGCCGCCCTCGTCACCCGCTTCCGCGACCTACCAGTCGCCAATGTCAGTGACGTCATGTCCCGCATGACGGCCGGCGGCGCGCGGCTGCGGCCGATGCAGGCCCCTGGCGCCATCCTCGCCGGCCCCGCCCTGACGGTGCGGACGCGCCCCGGCGACAACCTGATGATCCATAAGGCGATCGGCCTCTCGCAGCCCGGCGACGTGATCGTGGTGGATGCGGGCGGCGACCTGACCAACGCCCTGATCGGCGAGCTGATGCTGGCGCAGATGGTGCAGCGCGGCCTCGCCGGCATCGTCATCAACGGCGCCATCCGCGACAGCGCGGCCATCCGCGCGCAGGACTTCCCGGTCTTCGCCGCCGGGGTCACGCATCGCGGCCCCTACAAGGACGGCCCGGGCGAGATCAACGTGCCGGTCGCCATCGATGGCATGGTGATCGCGCCGGGCGACCTCGTCCTCGGTGACGATGACGGGATCCTCTGCGTGCCCCTCGACGAGGCGGAGGCGATCCACGCGGCCGCCGCTGCCAAGCATGCCGCGGAGGAGAAGCAGATCGCCAACATCCGGGCCGGAACCCACGACCCCTCCTGGGTGGACATCACGCTCCGCAAGCTCGGTTGCGAGGGGCTCGACTAGGGCCGCTCCGCGCGCACGCGCACCCCTCCGCCCCTGCCTTCCGAAACCTCTCCGGGGACTGCCGCATGTCCGACCTCGCCTCCCGCCCCAACGTCCTCGTCTCCGCCGCCTGGCTGGCCGCGGAGGCCGTCACCATGCTGGAGCAGGCGGGCTACGCCGTCCGCTGCACCAGCGGCTACCCGAGCGAGGAGGAGCTTCTCGCCAACATCCGCGAGCACCGTCCGGTGGCGATCCTGCACCGGCAGGGCATCATCAACGGCACGGTCATGGATGCCGCGGCACCCGGCCTCCGCGTCGTCGCGCGCCACGGCGCCGGCATCGACGGGATCGACATCCCCGCGGCCCGCGCCCGGGGCCTCACCGTGACCCGCGCGGCCGGCGCGAACTCCCGCTCGGTTGCCGAGCACGCGATGGCGCTGATGCTCACCATGCTGAAGGACCTGCCCTCCGTGGTGGGGGGGATGCGCGAGGGGCTCTGGGAGAAGACGTCCCGCATGACCCGCGACATCGACGGGATGACGCTCGGCATCGTCGGCTACGGCGCGATCGGCTCCAAGGTGGCACGCATGGCGTCCGCCTTCGGCATGCGCGTGCTCGCCTACGATCCCTACCTGCCCGGGGCCGGCCTGCCCGGGCCTGGCGAGCGCGTCACAACCCTGGCGGAACTCCTGCCCCGTTCCGAGGTGCTCTCCCTCCACTGCCCGCTGGAGGCCGAGACCCGCGGCCTGATCGGCGCGAAGGAGCTGGCGCTGCTGCCGCGCGGCGCCATCCTCGTCCACACCGCCCGCGGCGGCATCGTGGAGCAGGACGCGCTGCTGGCGGCGCTCGACTCCGGCCAGCTGAGCTGGGCGGGGGTGGACGTCTTCTCCAGGGAGCCCCTGGAAGCCGACAGCCCCTTCCGCACCCACCCGCGCGTGGTGCCCACGCCCCACCTGGCCGCCAACACGCCCCGCGGCGCGGCCGGCATGGCCTGCGGCGCGGCGGAGAGCATCATCGCCGTCCTCGGCGGGCGCCTGCCCGCGCTGGAAGGCGCGGTGGTCGTGCCGGGCGGGCTTCCGGCCGATCTGGTGCAGGCTGTCTGACCGTCGAAAGGAACCAGCCGTGGCCGCGGGCGGGAACCTCCCGACCACTGGCCACTCGTGCCGCTCCCGGATCGGGCGCCTGGACGGCGCCGCACTCCGCACCCCGCTCAGGCCCTGCTGGCCGCGATAAGCGAGGGCGCCGGCGAGAACCAGGTCCGGCTGGCGCGCGCCGCCTGAAACCAGAAGAGCTTCAACACAAGGAGGAAACGGACATGATGCGAGAGACAGGGCTGAGGCGGCGGCGCCTCCTCGCAATCGGGGCGGCGGCGGCCGCATCCCCGCTCGCCCGCCCCGCCCTGGCCCAGCCCGCCTGGCCGGCGGGCCGGCCCATCGAGATCATCGTCGGCTTCGCCCCTGGCGGCGGCACGGATGTGATGCTGCGCGCCCTGGCCCAGGCCCTCGCGGCGGAGCTGCCCGGCTCGAACTTCGTCATCAGCAACCGCCCCGGCGCCGGCGGGGAAACCGCCTACTCCCTGCTCCAGGCCGCGCGGCCGGACGGCTTCACGATCGGCGGCCTGAACACGCCGGGCTACCTCTCCGTCCCCATCGAGCGCCGGGTGCGCTACGACCGCACGAAGATCCGCGCCATCGCCCGGCTGGTCGACGATCCCAGCGCCTTCGTCGTGCATCGGGACTCGCCCTACCGCACCCTGGCCGACCTCGTGGCGGATGCGAAGCGACGCCCCGGACAGATCAGCGTGGGCTCGTCCGGCGTCGGCACGGACGACCATCTCGGCCTCACCCTCTTCCAGGTCGCGAGCGGCACCGAATTCATCCATGCCCCCTATGCCGGGGCGGCACTGGTGAAGAACGCCGTGCTCGCGCGCCACATCGACGTGGCCGGGCTGAACCTCGGCGAGATCGGCATGCTCGGGCAGGACGCGCCGCCGCTGCGCCCCCTGGCGGGCATGGGGCCTCAGCGCTGGGACCTCATGCCGAACGTGCCGACCTTCCGCGAGGAGGGCTACGACGTGATCATGACGAGCGAGCGCGGCATCGGCGCCCCCCGCGGCGTGCCGGACGAGATCGCGCTGCGGCTGCAGGAGGCCGTCGCCCGCGTCGTGGCCAAGCCGGAATGGGCTGAAAGGGCACGCCAGCTGGAACTCGCGATGGCCTATCTGCCCGGCGCCGAGTGGGAGGCGCAGATGCCGGCCCAGGAAGCCCGTTACCGTCAGATCTGGGAGAAGACCCCGTGGCAGCAGTGACCCCCACCCGCCGCGCGCTCCTGCTCGCCGCGCCCGCCCTGGCCCTGGCCGCCCGCGGGGCGCAGGCACAGGCACAGGACGGCGCCTGGCCCGAGCGGCCCGTGCGGGTCATCCTGCCCTGGCCGCCCGGCGGCACGGCGGACATTGTCGGGCGCCTGTTCTTCCAATCCATGTCCCAGGCCACGGGCAGGCCCTTCGTGATCGAGAACCGCCCGGGTGCCACGGGCACGATCGGCGCGGCCGCCTTCGCGCAATCCGCCCCCGACGGCTACACCCTGATGCACGGCTCCACCGGCCTCTCGGTGGAGGGCGCCCTGTTCGGCAACCTGCCCTATGACGCCGCGCGGGACTTCATCCCGGTGTTCCGCACGATCACCGTGCCGCAACTCGTCCTGGTGCCGGCGGCGATGCCGGTCCGCACGGCGGCGGAGCTGGTCGCCTACGCGAAGGAGAAGCGCGGCATCAACGGCGCCTCCGCCGGCATCGGGTCCATCCAGCACCTGTCGATGGAGCTCTTCGCGCGGCAGACCGGCGCGCCGATCAACCACATCCCCTATCGCGGCGGTGCGCCCATCTACACCGACCTGATGACGGGCACGGTCGACCTCTACTTCGGCAACGCCAACGCGCCGGTTGGCTTCGTGCGGGAGGGCAAGCTCCGCGCGCTGGCCCATACCGGCAAGGGGCGGCTCACCTCCCTGCCGGAAGTCCCGCCGCTCTCGGACCTGCTGCCGGGCTTCGAGACCTATGAGTGGAACGGCGTCTTCCTGCCCAAGGGCACGCCGGCGGCGGTGGTCGCGCGGCTGAACGCCCTTCTGAACGAGGCGCTCGCCCGGCCGGAGGTGGCCGAGAAGCTGCGGAGCCAGGACCTTCAGGCCGAGCGGAACACGCCCGAGGAGTTCGCCGCCTTCTTCGCCGCCCAGAGCCGGCGCTGGCACGGCTTCGTGCGCGAGGCCGGGATCCGGCTGGAGTAGCGGCGGTGGCGGGACCGGGACATGCCTCGCCGCACCTGCCGGTGCGCGAGGACTGGCTGGCGTTGCGGGAGGAGGAGATCCTCGATCCCGACCTGCCCATCGTGGACGCGCACCACCACCTCTGGGACCGTCCCGGCGCCCGCTACCTGCTCGATGACCTTTTGCGCGACGCCGGGAGCGGGCACGACATCCAGGCGACAGTCTTTGTCCAGGCGCGGTCGATGTACCGGGCGGACGGGCCGGAGGAGCTCCGCAGCCTCGGCGAGACGGAATTCGCCAACGGGGTCGCGGCCCTCAGCGCCAGCGGCCTCTACGGCCCGGTCCGCGCCTGCATGGGGATCGTCGGCATGGTGGACCTCATGCTGGGCGACGCTGTCGCCCCGCTGCTGGAGCGGCACGTCCAGGCGGCCGGGGACCGGTTCCGCGGCGTGCGGAACCAGACCGCCTGGCACGCGGCGCCGGAGATCAACAGCAATCCCGTGCCTCCCCGGCCGGGTCTCCTCTCCGAGCCTGCCTTCCGACGCGGCGCCGCGCGGCTGGTGGAGCATGGGCTGTCGCTGGACATCTGGGCCTATCACACCCAGCTCGACGAGGTGCTGGACCTGGCGCGCGCCCTGCCCGAGCTGACCCTGGTGCTGGACCATTGCGGCGGCCCGCTCGGGACGGGCCCTTACCGCGGACGGCGCGCGGACGTCCTCGCGGAGTGGGGCAGCCGCATGCGCCTGCTCGCGCGGTGTCCGAACGTCGTGGTGAAGCTCGGCGGCCTCGGCATGGCCGTGAACGGCTTTGGGTTCGAGGACGGGGAACTGCCGCCCTCCTCCGCGCAACTTGCGGCCGCTTGGCAGCCCTATCTGGAAACCTGCGTGGAGACCTTCGGCGCCGCGCGCTGCATGTTCGAGAGCAACTTCCCCGTGGACAAGGGCAGCTACGGCTACGCGGTGCTCTGGAACGCGTTCAAGCGTTTCGCCGTCGCGGCCTCGGCCGAGGAAAAGGCCGCGCTGTTCGCTGGCACGGCGATCCGCACGTACCGCCTCGTGGACCGTCGATCCAAGCCGAAGGCTTGAGAGCCGACACGGTCCCCCTCCGCCACTCGGCGCAGGCAAGTTCGCCTCCTTAGCCCTGGTGGCGCAGCGCCTCGACCAGCAACGCGAAGGCTGCCGTCGGCTGGCGCCGGCTGGGGTAGTAGAGGTGGTACCCGGGAAAGGGTGGGCACCAGTCGGTGAGCACCCGAACGAGGCGCCCTTCAGCAATGTGTTCCTGCACCTGGTCCTCGAACACACAGGCCAGCCCCAGCCCGGCCAGGGCGGATCTGAGGAGCAACGGGGCGACGTTGAACACCAGCGGCCCCTCCACCTGCACCTTGATCTCGCGCTTTCCCTTCTGAAGCTCCCACGCGTAGAGGGAGCCGTGGGTCGGCAGGCGGATGTTGATGCAGGCGTGCTCGGTCAGATCCTGCGGCACCTTCGGCCGTGGCCTCCGGGCGAAATAGGACGGCGCGCCGACGACAGCCATGCGCATATCCGGCCCGATCCGCACCGCGATCATGTCCTTGGCCACCTGCTCGCCGAAACGGATGCCCGCGTCGTAGCGCCCGGCAACGATGTCGGTCAGGGTATTGTCGACATCGACCTCGATCCTGATGTCCGGATAGTCCGGCAAGAGCCTCTCCAGAACCGGCATGAGGATCGTGTCGACCGGATGCTCGCCCGCCGAGATGCGAATGGTGCCGGAAGGCTTCTCGCGGAAGGCGCTGAGCGCGGCCAGGGTGGCGTCGATCTGGGCGAAGGCCGGACCCAGGGTCTGAAGCAGGCGCTCGCCCGCCTCGGTGGGCGCAACGCTCCGCGTGGTGCGGGTCAGCAAACGAAGGCCGAGCCGCGCCTCGAGCCCGCGGAGGGTCTGGCTGAGGGCTGATTGCGAAACCCCCAGCTTGGCTGCCGCGCGAGTGAAGCTCCGCTCGCGGGCAACTGCGAGGAAGGCCTCGAGGTCGTTGCGGTCCGTCCGCGCCATTGAGAAGCCCTGCTTATAAGCGTTTGCAAATCTTATCGCCTAATCCCCGGTTCCCGCACCCCCCACCTTCCCGCTCGGCAGCAGGTCCCCCGAGGGGGCCCGGGCTCTCGGCAGGCGAAGGAGAGAGGCGATGGAGATCACGCGCGCAGGCTCGCAGGCATCGGGCAAGGGACCGGCCGAGTGGTTCACCGGCACGGTACGGATCGACCCGCTGTTCAGCCCGCCCGACCCGGCCCGGGTTGCCGGTGCCCTGGTCACCTTCGAGCCCGGCGCGCGGACGGCCTGGCACACGCATCCGCTCGGCCAGACGCTGATCGTCACCGCCGGCCGCGGCTGGGTGCAGCGCGCGGGCGGGCCGGTCGAGGAGATCCGTCCCGGCGACGTCGTGTGGTTCCCGCCCGGCGAGAGGCACTGGCACGGCGCCACCGCCACCACCGCCATGAGCCACATCGCGGTGCAGGAGAGGCTCGACGGCTCGCCCGTGGACTGGATGGAGCAGGTCACCGACGAGCAGTACCGCGCCATGGATGCGCGCGAGGCGCTCGGGGCGATGGCCCGGCCATCACCGGCGCGACCCGAGGGACAGGAGGAACGGCCATGAGCGACAAGGGCAAGCCGTTCTCCGGCCGGGTCGCCTTCGTGACCGGGGCGGCGAGTGGCATCGGGCGCGCCGCGGCGATCGCCTTCGCGCGCGAGGGCGCCACCGTGGCGGTCGCCGACATTTCGGAAGAGGGTAACCGGGAAACGGTCCGCATGATCGAGCAGGCCGGCGGGCGCGCGCTCGCCATCCGCTGCGACGTGTCACTGGCCGGGGACGTGAAGGCCGCGTTGGAGAAGGTCGCAGGAACCTTCGGCCGGCTCGACTTCGCCTTCAACAACGCCGGCGTCGAGCAGCCCGTCGCGCCCCTGACCGACATCGCGGAGGAGGAGTGGGACCGGATTGCCGGCATCAACCTCCGCGGCGTGTTCCTCTGCATGAAGCACGAGATCGCCCTGATGCTGAAGCAGGGGGGCGGTGCGATCGTGAACACCTCCTCGGGCGCCGGGGTGAAGGGCTTCGCCGGCCAGGGGGCGTATTGCGCCACGAAGTGGGGCGTGGTCGGCCTCACCAAGGCGGCGGCGCTCGACCACGCGAAGGCCAACATCCGCATCAACGCCGTCTGCCCCGGCATCATCGAGACCCCGATGATGGACCGCTTCAGCGGCGGCACGCCCGAGGGACAGGAGCGCGTGATCGCGCAGGAACCGGTCGGGCGGATGGGCAGGCCCGAGGAAATCGCCGCGGCGGTCCTATGGCTCTGTTCCGACGCCGCGGCCTTCACGGTCGGCGCCGCCCTCGTCGTCGACGGCGGCCAGACGGCCTGACCTCCGCCGGCACGGAATGCCAGGGCCGGCCCGACGGACGAGTTCGCATCCCAACCCGCCTCCACAGATCATGAAGGTCCGACGATGAACGAGAAGCACCGCCTCCGGAATCCGGCCGAGCGGCCAGGCGCCGATCCGGGACGCCGCAACCTCCTGAAGCTGACCGGAACCGGCGTCGCCGCCTTGGGCGCGGCGTCACTGACCGACATCCCCAGCGCGAAGGCCCAGGCCATGACAGAGAATTGGGACAAGGTGTTCCCCAGGAGCGGGAACGTCGACCATCGGAAGGTCACGTTCAGGAACCGCTACGGCATCATGCTCGTGGGCGACCTGTACCTGCCCAAGGGGCACGCCAACGGGCGGCTGCCGGCGATCGCCGTCGCCGGTCCATTCGGCGCCGTCAAGGAGCAGTCCTCCGGCCTCCATGCCCAGACCATGGCGGAGCGCGGCTTCGCCGCGCTCGCCTTCGATCCGTCCTACACCGGCGAGAGCGGCGGGGAACCCCGCAACGTCGCGTCCCCGGACATCAACACCGAGGACTTCAGCGCCGCCGTGGACTATCTCGGCCTGCACCCCGCGGTGGACCGCGAGCGGATCGGCATCCTCGGCATCTGCGGATGGGGCGGCATGGCGCTGAACGCGGTCGCTGTCGACAAGCGCGCCAAGGCCGTCGCGACCACCACCATGTACGACATGTCCCGCGTCATGGCCCGTGGCTACAACGACAGCGTGACGCCCGAACAGCGCGCCCGGGCGCTGGAGGGGATGAGCCGGCAGCGTTGGGAGGACGCCGCCAACGGAACTCCGGCGTACCAGCCGCCCTACAACGAGCTGAAGGGCGGCGAGGCGCAGTTCCTCGTCGACTACCACGACTATTACAGGACACCACGGGGCTACCATCCGCGCGCGGTCAACTCCGGCAATGCCTGGACGATCACGACCCCCCTGTCCTTCATGAACATGCCGCTCCTGACCTACATCCAGGAGATATCGCCGCGTCCCGTCCTGCTCATCCACGGCGAGAGGGCCCATTCGCGCTACTTCAGCGAAACCGCCTACGCGGCCGCGGCGGAGCCCAAGGAACTCGTGATCGTGCCGGGGGCCAGCCACACAGACCTCTACGACAAGGTGGACGTCATCCCGTTCGACAGGCTGACCGCCTTCTTCCGCCGGCACCTCTCGGCCTGAGTGGGGCGCCGTGAGCGCAAGGACGGCGCGGCGGCGTTCGGGGTGACAATGGTGGATCGGCACTCAGCGTCAAGCCAGCGTCGGGCTGAGGACAGGGTTGGTGCCGCATCCATCCTCAGTCCGGGCTGCGTCCGTGGAAAAGGCCCGCACATTGTCCGCGAAGCCACTTGTTCCCCGCGTCCTGATGGTAGCGCGCATGCCAGTGCAGCTTCACCGTGAAGCCGATGATGTCCATCGGGCACGGGTAAAGCCGCAGGCCGTTCAGCCCGGCGAGCGTCGTGCCGATGTGCCGCGGCAGGGTGACGATCAGGTCGGTGGTCGAGAGGATCGCCCCGAGGCCGAGGAAGCCGGGGAGCTCCAGCACCATGTTGCGGGTGATCCGATGGCGCTGGAGGGCTTCCGCCTGCAGGGCATGCCCGGTGCCGGAGACGATGCCGACATGACCCTCGGCCGCGAATTCGCTCAAACTCAGCTCCGCGCCGAGCCGCGGATGCCTGCCATTCGCCAGGCAAACCCAGTCCTGCTCGTAGAGCGCCAGTTGATAGAACCCCGCCTCGAGCTCCGGGATGAATCCGAGCGCCAGGTCCACCTCCCCTGACTGCAGGCGGTGCCCCGTATCCGGGCCGATCCTGACCACCTCGAGCTGCGCGAGAGGCGCGGCAGCCCGGAGATTGGCCAGGATGCGGGGCAGCAGGGTGATGTGGCTCGCATCGGTCATGCAGATGCGGAACTGCCGCGTCGTCGTGGCCGGGTTGAAGGCGGGTTCCGGCGCGGAGACCTGACGCAGCGCCTCCAGTGCCGCACGCGCCGGTCCGGCGAGGGCTTCCGCACGCGGGGTGGGGAGCATTCCCTCCGCGGTCCGCACGAACAGGGGGTCATTCAAGGCGCGGCGAAGGCGACCGAGCCAGATGCTGATGGTCGGCTGGCTCTGGCCGAGCTGCTCCGCGGCGCGGGTAACACTGCCGCCCTGGTAGAGCAGCAGAAAGAGCCGAAGCAGCTTCGCATCGAGCAACGGCTCAAGCTCGTCCCCAGCCATGCCCACCCGACCCCTCTATTGCCTAGCGCAATAGGTTCTATTGCAAGGTTTGGATACGCAATACAGGTCCAACTTGCCAGGATCGCTTCGGAAACACGGCGCATAGCCGGGAGGAGCGAGCCTTGAGGATCTGTATCCTGGGTGCCGGAGCCCTCGGCAGCGCCCTGGGCGGCGTGCTGGCGGAGGGCGGGGCGGATGTCCGCCTCCTCGGGCGCCCCGCCCATATGGAGGCCATCGAGCAGGGCGGCCTGACGCTCCGGGAGGGTCAGCGCGACCGCAAGGTGCGCCTGCGGGCGCATACCGACCCGGCTGCCGTCGGCGAGGTCGACCTCGTGATCGTGCTGGTGAAGTCCTTCCACACCCGGGAGGCCGTGTCGGCGGCCGGAGCGCTGGTCGGCCCGGAAACGACGGTCCTCTCCCTGCAGAACGGGCTGGGCCACGAGAGCGTCCTCGCGGAGGTCTTCGGCCAGGACCGGGTCATCGCCGGGAAGACCTATGTCGGCGGCGTGATGCTCGCGCCCGGCCATGTCAGGGTCGGAACACGCGGCAAGGAGACCCTGATCGGCGAGTTGGACGGGACGGACAGCGCGCGGGTGAGGCGGATCGCAACGGTCTTCGAAGCCGCCGGCCTCGCCGTCACCGTGAGCCGCAACATCCTCGGCGTGATCTGGGACAAGCTGCTCGTCAATGTCGCGACGGGCGCGCTGAGCGGCATCACCCGCCTGCCCTACGGGCCGCTCTACGCCGTGCCGGAGGTGGAGGATTGCGCGGTTTCCGCGGTGGCGGAGGCCATGGCCGTGGCGCGCGCCCACGGCGTCACCCTGGCGACCCGCGACGCGCGTGAGGCCTGGGTGAAGGCGGCCGAGGGGCTGCCGCCCGAGTTCAAGACATCGATGCTGCAAAGCCTGGAGAAGGGCTCCGCGACCGAGATCGACTTCATCAACGGCGCGGTGGTGCGCTGGGGCGAGCGGAGCGGGGTGCCGACGCCGGTGAACCGGGCCCTCGTCGCCTGCATCAAGGGCATCGAGGCAGGTCTGGGCAGGAACGCCGCCGTCCTGGGGCGGGCCGCATGAGCGCCCCGGCCCGCTGCTATGTCGAGCACGTCGCGATCCGCGTGCGGGACCTGGACTGGCACCTGCGCTTCTTCCGCGAGGCGCTCGGCATGGAGATCCGCGACATCGATGGCGAGGAGGCGGCACCGCGCCAGGTCTGGCTGCGCGGCGGGCCTCAGCTCGTCGCGGAGCCGGAATTCGAGGGGCCGGAAGGCCGCCTGTACCACCTCGGGGTCATGACGGCCGACCTGGAGGCCTCCATCGCTGCCGCGCGGGAATGGGCGGTGCGGGAACTGCCGCAGGGCCGCAACTGGCTGGCCCTGCCGGATGGCCTGGTCATCGAGCTGCTGCAGGCCAGCCCCGGCGCCGTCGAGGCCGCTCTCGCCGTCGATCCACGCGCCTGAGGAGAGGAAAGACATGCCCGAGGACCGCTACTACGAGGACGTCCAGGTCGGCGACGCGTCGGTCAGCCCGGAGGTGACCGTCACCGAGGCGATGGTGATGGCCTATGCCGAGCTGACCGGGGACTTCACCCCCGTCCACACGGACGAGGAATACGCCCGGACCACGCCCTTCGGCACCCGGGTCGCCCACGGGCTCTTCGGCCTTTCGCTGGCGGACGGCCTCAAGACCCGCTCCGACCTGCGCTTCCACCCCGGCATGTCGCTTGGCTGGACCTGGGATTTCGTCGCGCCGATCAAGCTCGGCGACACGCTCCGCGTCCGCTTCCACGTCGCCACCATGCGGACGACGAAGAAGCCGGGCTGGGGAATCGTCGTCCTGCCCTCCGAGCTGATCAACCAGCGCGACGAGGTCGTCCAGCGCGGCGAGCACCGCCTGATGATCCCGCGCCGTCCGGTGGCGGAAGCCGCCTGAACCCCGCGACCCCTCGAACCGGAGCTTCCCCCATGGCCGCCCAGCCGCGCCCGCTCTCGGGCCTCAAGGTCATCGACTACAGCCACTTCCTCGCGGGGCCGTTCATGTCGCGCGCCCTCTCCGCGCTCGGCGCGGAGGTCATCAAGGTCGAGCGCCCCACCGAGGGCGATGCGGGCCGTGCGCACCCGTACCTGATCAACGGCCAGAGCGGGTACTTCCTGCAGCAGAACATGGGCAAGAAGGGCCTGTGCATCAACCTGCGGGACCCGCGCGGTCTCGAGCTGCTGCACAAGCTGGTCGAGACGGCCGACATCTTCGTGGAGAACTACCGGCCCGGCGCGCTCGACCGCCTGGGCCTGGGTTATGCCCAGCTCTCCGCGCTCAATCCGAGGCTGATCTACTGCTCGGTTTCCGCCTACGGCCACACGGGCCCGGATTCGGAGCGCCCGGGCTTCGGCCTGATCGCCGAGGCGAAGTCCGGCGCCATGGCCCAGCTCGGCATGCCGGGCCAGCCGCCGCCGCTGCTGCGCATGCCGCTGGCCGACATGTACACGGGCATCCACGGGGTCGCGGCCATCTGCGCCGCGCTGGTCGGCCGCGCGACGTCGGGCAAGGGCCAGCACATCGACATGGCCCTCTATGACTGCATGGTCTCCATGCACGACTTCGCCATCCAGCGCTACACGCTCAGCGGCGGCCGGGAAGTCCCCGTCCAGACCGGGCACGACCAGCCGGAATCCACCGTCTACGGCGTGTTCGAGGCGCGCGACGGCTACCTGGTGATCGCCGCCCAGGTGGACGAGGCCTGGAAGCGCCTCGCTCGCCTGATCGGGGGCGAGGAACTCGCGGCCGACCGCCGCTTCCTGGATCCGGACAGCCGCAACGCCCACCGCCTCGATGCCCTGGCCCATGTGCGGGCCTGGACCCAGGCGCAGCCCTCGCGGCAGGCCTGCATCGCGGCCCTCGATGCCGCAGGCGTGCCCTGCGCCCCCGTCCAGACCATCGGCGAGGTGCTGGACGACCCGCAGGTGAAGGCGCGCGGCATGATCGTCGAGCAGGACCACCCGGTGCTCGGCCGCATCCGCCTCCCGAACCTCCCCTTCCGCTTCTCCGATTGCGACACCTCGCCCACCGGCATCGCGCCGGGCCTCGGGCAGCACAATGCCGAGGTCGCGGCGTCGCTCGGCTACTCGGATGCCGCGATCGAGGCGCTGGAGCGTGACGGCGTCCTCTTCGCCGAGACCGCCGCCCGGCGGGCCGCGGCCGAATAGGCCGGGGCGGCGCCGACGGAAAGACCCCCGGGCCACCAGTGCCCGCAACGGATGGCGCAAAGCCACCGAGACAACGAGGAGAGTCCAGGACCATGCATCGTCGTCACCTCTTGCAGGCCGCGCTCGGCGTGACCGCCACCGCGGGCCTCACGGCGCGGCCGGGAATCACGCGGGCGCAATCCGCCTATCCCAGCCGCACGGTCACGCTGGTGGTGCCCTGGGCGCCCGGCGGCTCCCAGGACACGCTCGCGCGTGTCCTGGCGGAGCCGCTCTCCGCCCAGCTCGGACAGGCGGTGGTGGTGGACAACCGCCCCGGCGCCAGCGGCACCGTCGGCTCGGGCACCGTGGCGCGGTCGCGTGCCGATGGGCACACGCTGCTGATGGGGTCCAGCAGCACCTTCGCCATGGCACCGCATCTCTACCAGCTGCCCTACGACAACGACCGTGCCTTCAGCCCGGCCGGGCTGATCGCCTCCATGCCGATCCTGATGCTGGTGCCGAGCGGCTTCCCCGCGAGGAGCGTGAAGGAGTTCATCGAGCTGGCCCGGAAGCCGGAGGCCCGCATCTCCTATGCCTCCTCCGGTGTCGGCAGCTCCACCCATCTGGCGACCGAGATGTTCCTCCAGATGGCGCAGCTCGAGGTGCAGGACGTCACCTATCGCGGCGGCGGCCCGGCCGTGCAGGGCATGCTGACCGGTGAGACCCAGATGACCTTCCAGACGGCCGCGACCGTCCTCGGCTTCATGAAGTCGGGTGACCTGCGCGCCCTGGCCGTGGCCAGCCCGGCGCGCATCTCCTTCCTGCCGGACATCCCGACCTTCGCGGAGGCCGGCCTCACCGACTTCGAGGTGGTCGAGAACATCGCCCTGCTGGCGCCGGAGGGCACGCCGCAGCCGATCCTCCAACAGGTGAACGCGGCCGTGGCCAAGGTCATGGCCCTGCCGCAGGTGCAGGCGAAGCTGACCGAACTCGCCATCACGCCGACCGTCCGGCCGCCCGCCGAATTCGCTGCCTTCGCGAAGGCCGAGAGCGCGCGGTGGGGGGACCTCATCCGCACCCGGAACATCCGCGTCCAGTAGGCACCGGCGCCATCCATCGAAGAAACGGGTCACGGGAGGAACAGGGAATGATCGGAAGACGCAGCCTGGGGGTGACGACACTCGGCCTTGTGGCCGGGTTGAGAGGGGCCGGGGATGCCGCCGCCCAGGAGAGCTGGCCGGCGCGGCCGGTGACGGTGGTCGTGCCCTGGGGGCCGGGTGGATCGACGGACACATTCGCGCGCCTGCTGGCCGCCCGGCTCGCCACGGATCTCGGGAAGCCGTTCCCGATCGACAACCGCTTCGGCGCGAACGGGACGATCGGCTTCGCGTCGGTCGCCCGCGCCCGGCCGGACGGGTACACGATGATGGTGGCGACCGTCAGCACCTACGCCATGGCGCCGCACCTGCTGCAACTGCCCTATGACAACGCGACGGCCTTCGCCGGCGTCGGGCGGCTGGCGCAGATGCCGATGTTCATGGTCGTGTCGAAGTCCTCCCCCATCCGGACCCTGGCCGACTACGTCGCCCAGGCGAAGCGCAACCCTGGCCGGGAGACCTATGCCAATTCAGGCGCGGGTTCCTCGACCCACCTCGCGACCGAGATGTTCCTGCAGCAGGCGGGCATTCAGGTGACGGAGGTGGGGTACCGGGGCGGTGGTCCGGCGACTCAGGCGGTCATCACCGGCGAGGCGGGGACGGTCTTCGTGGTCAGCTCCGGGGCCATGCCGTTCCTGCAATCGGGCGACCTTCGTGCCCTGGCGGTCACCACGCGGGAGCGCACGCCGCTCGCGCCGGATGTCCCGACCTTCGCGGAACTGGGCTTCCCGGATTACGAGGTGGTCGAGGACCTCGCGATGCTCGCGCCCGCCGGAACGCCGGCGCCGATCCTGGAGCGCCTCAATGCGGCCTGTGCGGCCGCGATGCGGGCACCGGACGTCGCGGAGCGCCTGACCGCACTCGCGGTCACCCCCACGGTGAGCCCCGCCTCCGAATGGCCGGCCTATCTGGCGGCGGAGAATGCGAAATGGCGGGACCTCATACGGTCGCGGGAAATCCGCATCCAGTAGGGCCCCTTCCCCGGGACAGAGGCCTGCGCCAGCATCGGCGCTGGCGCAGGCCTCCGTCCTCCCCCCTCGGGCCCCTCGCGCAGCGATCATGGGCAAGACCAGTCGGAAGGCGCGTCGGCATGCCGGACCAGATGATCCCCTCACCCCAGGGCGCGACGCGCCTCTACGCCGTCCTCGGTGATCCCGTCGCCCAGGTGCTTGCGCCGGGGCTGATGAACCGCCTCTTCGCGGAGGAGGGCATCGACGCCGTGATGGTGCCGGTCCAGGTCTCCGCCGAGCGGCTGGGCGCCGTCGTGGAGGGCCTGAAATCCATGGCGAACTGCGACGGGATTCTCGTGACCATCCCCCACAAGTTCGCGGTGGCCCGGCTGGCCGAGCGTCGGAGCGGGATGGTCGAGCTGACGGGCGCGGCGAACGCGCTCCGGCGTGATCCGGACGGAGCCTGGTCGGCCGACAACTTCGACGGCCGCGGCTTCGTCACGGGCCTCGTCAAGGCGGGGCAGGATCTGCGGAGCGGGCCTGCCGTGCTGTTCGGCGCCGGCGGCGCCGGTGTCTCCATCGCGGCCGCCCTGCTGGAGCAGGGCGTGCGGGAGCTGCATGTGTTCGACCCCGCGCCGGGCAAGGCGGCGGCGCTCGCGGTGCGTCTGTCCGGGCGCTGGCCCGGCGCCGTTCGGGCCACGGACCAGCCACCCCTGAACGACGCCTCGGTCGTGATCAACGCGACGCCGCTCGGGCTCCGCCCCGAGGATCCGCTGCCCTTCGAGCCCTCCCTGCTGAGCCCTGGCACCCGGGTCGCCGACATCATCATGAAGCCAGCCGAGACGAGGTTGCTGCGCGAGGCCGCCTCCCTCGGCTATTCGGTCCAGCCGGGCATCCACATGCTGGCGGAGCAGATCGGCCTCTACCGGGAGTTCTTCCGCCTGGGCGAGGGGCGCGGGCCGGTGCATTCGCCCCCGTCCCCTGAACGGGGCCGCTGATGTCCTCGACAAGTGGAACGGCCCCCGCCGCACCGGGCACCCCGCGCCGGGTCGCGCTGGTGACGGGCGGGGCGGGCGGCATCGGCGGCGGCATCGTCGCCGCCCTGACCCGGCGTGGGTTCGACGTCGTCGTCAGCGACCGGACCTTCGGCCCCGGGCGCGAGGCCGATCTGCGGGAGAAGGCGGATCCGGCAGCCCAGATCGCCTTCCTGGCGGGCGACGTCGCCGATCTGGAGGATCACCCCCGGTTCGTCGACGAGGCCTTCGCCGCGTTCGGGCGCCTGGACTGCCTGGTCAACAACGCCGGGGTCTCCGTCACCTCGCGCGGTGACCTGCTCGACGTGTCCGTGGCGAGCTACGACACGAACTTCGCCGTCAACACCCGTGCGGCCTTCTTCCTGACCCAGAGGGTGTGCCGCCACATGCTGGCGGCGGAGCCACTCGGGGCGGAAGGTGCCCGCTCCGTGGTCTTCATCTCCTCCTCCAATGCCGCGATCGCCGCGCCGGAGCGGGGAGAGTACGCCATGTCGAAGGCCGCGGTGTCGATGATGGCGAAGCTGTTCGCCGTCCGGCTCGCGGCGAATGGGATCTGTGTCTACGAGGTCCGGCCAGGATTGATCCGGACACCGATGACGGCCGTGGCGCGCGACCGCTTCGATGCGAAGCTGGCCGAAGGCTTCACGCCCATCAACCGTTGGGGAACGCCGGAGGATGTCGGGCGAGCCGTGGCCAGCCTGGCTGCCGGCGAGGTGCCGTTCGCGACCGGGATGGCTGTCCAGGTGGATGGCGGCATGCACATCCACCAATACTAGGCCAGATGAACGAAGATGGATCACGCAGGAGGCTGTTTGGACGCCTGAATGAGACGTCGAAGCGAGGGCGTCACAGGGGGGCATCCACCGCTCCGACCTCCAGCTCCGACTTCCGCAGCGAAAAAACGGCCGTGTAGAGCGCGAAATCGTCCACATCGGCGCCGAGGCCGGCAATGGCGTCTCGGTGCCGCGACAGCGCACCGCGCAGCGTATCGGCATCCACCGCCTCGATCAGGAGGAGACCGGCGAAGCTGCCGTCTCCGCCGCGCAGCGCCTTCTCGTTCGTCGGCAGGCCGGATCCCGCCTGGTCCACATCGAGAAGGCGAGCGGCGCAGACCCGCTCCTCCGCCACCAACGCCTCCAGCAGCGATCCCGCCATGCCGGCCGGCCTTGCGAGCCGGAGCGGAAGAAGATACCCGCCGCTTCCCGTGCCACACGCAGCCCGCACCGGCCCGCCGCCACGCGCGAAGTTCCGCAGCATGGGCATCACGCGCCGCGACCAAGGCGTCGGCTCGTTCAGCCGTGCCATATAGGCCGGGCTGGTGAGCACGGCGGGCGCCGCGAGGTCGTAGAGGATCAGATAGCGGCACGCCTCCGTGAGGTCGGCACGGAACACGCGCACCGCCTCGAATCCCGGGATGCTGACGCGCTCCGCCGTATGCTCGCGCGTCAGCCAGTGCAGGTAGTCCGTTTCCTGCTCGCGCGTCACGTCGCTCCAGATCGCCAGCATCGCGTCGGCCATGTTCAGTCTCCGTCGTCGAGGCCCGCTATTCCATCTTGATGCCACGGCGGCGGATCAGGTCGCCCCAGCGCCGGGCTTCCTCCGCCTGATAGGGCGGAAACGCTTCCGAGGTGCCCGCGTAGATGTCGATGGATGCGGCGTCGAGCCGAGCCTTTACGTCCGGCATGGCCAGGATCTCGCGGGCCGCGGCGGAGAGTTGCCGCACGATCTCGGGGGGCGTGCCCGCCGGCGCGAAGAAGCCGAAGTCGTTGGTGGCGCGGTAGCCGGTGAGACCGCACTCGGCGAGCGTCGGCACCTGCGGAAGCTGCGGGCTGCGCGCGACGCTCGTGACCGCCAGCGCGCGCAGGTCGCCCGATTGGATGTGCGGGATGGCCGTCACCGTATCGACGAACCCCATATTCGCCTCCCGCCCGAGAACCGCCTGCACCTGCAGCCCCCCGGATCGGTAGGCGACGTGCAGCATCTCCGTGCCGGACATGTCGAGCATCAGCTCGGGCGCGAGATGGGCGATGGTGCCCGCGCCGGCCGAGGCATAGGTGAGCTTGCCCGGCTGCGCCTTCGCGGCCGAGATCAGGTCGGCGAAGGTATTGATGCCGCTGGACGAGTGAACACAGACGAACATGGCGTTACCGGCCAGCAGGCTGATCGGCGCGAAGCCCTTATCGCTGTCATAGGGCAGCTTCTCGAACAGGAACGGCGCAAGGGCGAACGTGCCCGTCGGTGAGACGCCGAGCGTGTAACCGTCAGGCCGCGCGCGGGCAACGGCGCCATGACCCACCGTGCCGCTGCCGCCGGCCCGGTTTTCCACCACGAAGTTGCCGTTCAGCCTGGCCGAGAGGTGCTGTGCCAGCAGGCGCGCCACGAAGTCGGTCGAGCCCCCTGGCGCGAAGGGAACGATGACCGTGACTGCCCGGTTCGGATAAGCCTGGGCCTGGGCCCGGGCGGGGCTTCCCCCAAGAAGGGGAAGGGCTCCGGTCGCGCCCAGCCCGGCCAGCAGCGTGCGGCGGCGCAGTGTCACCGGCCCCACGCCACCTCGATCCTCTTGCATCGCTCTCTCCCTTTGCTTGTTTCTGATCGTGTTTCGGAGCGGCCGGCTGCGGCCTCTCAGCTCAGCAGGTCGTGCATCGCGCGCATGGCCGTGGCGTAGCCCTGGGCGCCGAGCCCCGCGATGACGGCGGTTGCCACGGTGGAGACGAGCGAGCGCTGATAGATCGCCTCACGCCGATGGATGTTGGAGATGTGCAGCTCGATGATGGGGCGGCCGAACATCTTCAGCGCGTCGAGAACCGGGATGGAGGTGAAGGTGAGCCCGGCCGGGTTGATGATGATGCCCACAGCGTCGCTGTCCGTCGCCTCGTGAATCCAGTCCACGAGTTGGCCTTCCCAGTTTGTCTGTCGGAAAATGACGGGCGTGCTGCCGGCGGCGTCCCGGCACATCGCCTCCACCTCGGCCAGGGTCGTTCGGCCGTAGATCTCAGGTTCCCGCTTCCCCAGGCGATTGAGGTTGGGGCCGTTGAGGACGTGGATCGGCGCGCTCAAGCCAGGCCACCCGCCAGCCGGGGACGGGATGTGGCCTGTGCTCTCGCTCCGGGAACGCAGCTGCGCGCCCTTGCATCGACCCATTTCACGTCCCGTCTCCTCCGTCCCGGCAGGCACGTCGCAGCGTGCAGGCCCTTCCTCTTTAACGACCCACATCATGGCCATCAACCATCGGAATGTAAATCATCCGATGATTTGGGGGAAATAGGCTGGACTTCGGTTTGGCTGCTTCGGCGCCGTCGTGTAGAATCCTCCCCTCGGGAGGCACTTTCGGCAGTGGATGGTTCTCTGAAGGCGGACGACGTAACGGTTGGGGAGGCGGCCTATCGGCGCATCCGTGCCGACATCGTCTTCGGGCGATTGGCACCCGGCCAGAAGCTGGGCCTCGACCGCATGCGCGATACCTACGGCGCGAGCATCAGTACGCTGCGCGAGCTACTGAGCCGCCTCGCATCCGAAAACCTGGTCGTCGCCGAGGGACAGAAGGGCTTCGAGGTCGCCCCGGTGTCGGAAGACGACTTCCGGGAGGTCACCGCGCTCCGGCTCCTGCTGGAAGCCCATGCTATGGAACAGTCCTTCGCGGCCGGCGGGCTCGACTGGGAAGGCGGGGTGGTCGCCGCCCATCATAAGCTCGCCGCGCTCGAGCGCCGGCTCCTCGCGCGGGAGGATGTCGATGTGAAGACCTGGAAACGATACGACTGGGAGTTCCACCGCGCGCTGATCGCGGCCTGCGGGTCGAAGCTGCTGCTGCAGACCCACGCGGCGATCTACGATCGCTACCTGCGGTACCAGATCGTCGCCGTCGTGTTCCGCGGGGAGGCAGCAGCCAAGGAGCACCAACGCCTGCTGGACAGCGCTCTGGCTCGCGACAGCGCCACCGGCCGGCAGGCCCTGGCCGAGCACCTGGAAAACTGCGTGCGGCACGTGGTCGAAACCGGCGCCCTCTCACGGCTTGGCGGGGGGCCCCGGCGCTCCGCAACCGAAACCGCCCCACGGGCGCGCGGCCGCCCCGCGCGTGCCGCGACATCCGGCGGTTGATGGTGGAGTGGTTGAGCGCGGTCACCCGCCGTGTTCACACCCTCTCCGGGCTGCTGGAGGAAGGCATCTCGATCCGAGCCGCCGGCATGCCCGGCGCGGACGACCGGATGATGCGGGTCTATGCAGACATGGCGCCGAAGGAACGGGAACTGATCTCAGACTGGCCCCGGGCGGAGCTCGCGGCAGCAAGGGCGGGAGGGGCGGAGATCGGGGATGGAGGCCACCGTCGCCGCCATGCGCGACTGCGGCAGCCCTCTCCCGGGGCAGCTCCGCCGCCACGGGCAGCTTGGTCCGCACGCACAGAACCGTGACCAGTGCGCTGGAGCGGCCCGGGGCGTAGCGGCCTCTCTTCCAAATCCTGAGGCGGCTGGCCCTTTGTCCGTCATGTTGGCCTGCCGCCGCAGCAGGGTTCACCGAGTGGCAACCATCAATTGTAAGGAACAGGGGGTGCGAATTCTGCGCTTCCCCCCATCTGCGCCGCACGATGGATCTTGCCTTCAACGCCCACGCCCCAGCCGCCTCGGACCGGAGCGGAGCTTTACTGGCGCGTTTGCGCGCGATCAGGTCGGCTGTTGAAGGTCGGGCAGCCGAACTGGACGAGATCGGCGGCGGACTGCCTGAAGCAGATGTCGCCCTCCTCGCGACGAAGGGCCTTCTTGCCGCCCCACTTCCCACCACATTCGGCGGCGCCGGCTGGGGAACGGAGCCCGACGGCTGCGAGGGCGCCTTCGAGGCGCTCCGGCTGGTGGGCCGGACCAGCCTGCCACTCGGAAGGCTCTATGAGGGCCACATGAACGCCCTCCGCCTGGTGATGGTATATGGCACGCGCACCCAGCAGGAGGTCGCGGCCGATGATGCCCGGGCCGGCTGCCTGTTCGGGGTGTGGAACACCGAGGGCAGCTCGGTGTCGCTCCGCGTGGAGGAAGACATCCTCCGGGGCGGCAAGATTCTCTGCTCAGGGGCAGGGCTCGTGGAACGGGCGCTGGTCACAGCCCGCCACCGCGGGCAGGGTCCGCAGCAGATGCTCGTCGTCCCGCTCCCGCGCGGAACGGAGCGGGCCAGTCTCGCCGAGTGGACACCGCAGGGCATGCGCGCCTCGGCGACGGGCAGCATCGACCTCGATGGAATCCGCGTCACCCCTGACATGCTGCTCGGCGAGCCCGACGTCTATTTCCGCCAGCCGGACTTCTCCGCCGGCGCCTGGCGCTTCCTCGCCGTGCAACTCGGCGGCATCGAGGCGGTGGCGGAGGCGCTGCGGGCGCATCTGCTGCGCACCGGCCGTGGCGAGAACCCCCATCAGGCCGCGCGCTTCGGCGCGGTGCTGACGGCGGTGGAGACCGCGCGGCTCTGGGTCCACCGCGCCGCCCTGATGGCGGAACAGCGGACGGCGCCGCCAGACCATCTCGTCGCCTATGTGAACCTCGCGCGCGGCGCAGTGGAGCGGGCAGGGCTCGACGTCATGGAGGTTGCCACCCGCTCGGTCGGGCTGCAGGGGCTCATGCGGCCGCATCCACTGGAACGGCTGATGCGGGACCTGGCCACCTATCTCCGCCAGCCCGCGCCGGATCATGCGCTGGTCTCGGGCGCGGCTGCCGGGCTGTCCTTCGCGGAACCCGTCGGGGAGATGTGGCCGGACGCGGTTCGTTGATCGCAGCCGATTTTCTCCGCGCGGCGGAGGCTCTTCCCCTGCTCGGGCTGGAAGCGCTCATTCCTTCCGGGGGTGCGGTGGTGCTGGCCCCGCATGCGGATGACGAATCCCTCGGCTGCGGCGGCCTGCTCGCGGCGCTCGCCGCGGCCGGGCGTCCGGCACGCGTGGTGGTGATGTCCGACGGGGCCGGTTCCCATCCGCGATCGCGCACCCATCCCGGCCCCGTGCTGCGCGCGCTGCGGGAGGAGGAGGCGCGGGAGGCCTGCCGCATCCTGGGCGTTCCGGAGCCGTGCTTCCTGGGCTGGCCGGATGGCGACGTGCCCGTCTCCGGCGAGCGTTTCGAGACAGCCGTGGAGGCGGTGCTGGCGGCAGCGTCCGGGATCGGCACCCTGGTCGCCACCATCGCGATGGATCCGCACAAGGATCACGAGGCCAGCTGGGCGATCGCGCGCGCGGCCGCGGCGCGGGGCGGCAAGCGGCTGCTCGGCTATCCCGTCTGGGCCTGGCGGCATCTCTATCCGGCCATGGCGCCCATCGCGCCCGTCGAGGTGCCGGAGCCGCCCCGCGGGTTTCGGCTGGATGTCGCGCCGTGGCTTGAGACGAAGCGCCGCGCGGTGCTGGCGCATCGCAGCCAGACCACCCGGCTCATCGCCGACGATCCGGACGGCTTCGTGCTGACGGAGCCGGTGCTGTCCGTGCTGCTGCGCCCCTTCGAGGTCTATCTGGAGAATCCTGCGTGACGCGCGCGACACCGCCGGCGGAGTCCCTGCCGGCATCCTTCTTCGAGGACTTCTACAGCCGCGGCCCCGATCCCTGGGGTTTCGCGAAGCACGAATACGAGCGGAACAAATACGCCGCCACCCTGGCAGCCCTGTCGCGACCCCGCTACGCCAACGCCTTCGAAGTGGGCTGCTCGATCGGTGTCCTCACCCGGCAGCTGGCCGAGCGCTGCGACCGGCTGCTCTCGGTCGATGCCGCCGAGGCGCCGCTCGGGGCCGCGCGGGAGCGCTGCGCTGATGCGCCGCAAGTGACAGTTCGCCGCGCCCGCGTGCCCGAGGACTGGCCAGCGGGGGAGAGCTTCGACCTCATCCTGCTCTCCGAGGTGCTGTACTACTTCAGCCCCGCGGATCTCGCCGTGGTGACGAATCTCGCGCTCGGGTCGCTGCGGCCGGGCGGCGAGGTGGTGCTGGTGCACTGGCTGCCAGTGGCGGATCCACCCTATCCGCAGACGGGCGATCAGGCGGTGGAGGGCTTCCTGGCGGCTGCGGGCCCTGCCCTGCAGCCGCTGACCATGCGGCGTGAGGAACTCTACAGGCTGGATAGTCTTCGCCGTGCATGACGTGCCGTCCCCGCGCCAGCCGCCCGTCGCAGCTTCGCCACGAGCCGCGCCCCATGACGCGCTCCGGGATGCCGGAGACGTTCCATCGCAGGTCCGGCCGCGCATGAAGATCGCGATCATCGCCCACCTCAAATACGCGATCGCCGAGCCCTTCGCCGGCGGGCTGGAAATGCACACGCATCTTCTGGCGCGGCATCTGATCGGCCGCGGTCACGAGGTCACGCTTTTCGCGTCGGCGGGCTCCGATCCCGCCCTCGGCCTCTGGGCGGTCTGCCCGCCCACGGGCATGCCGACGGAGGCGCTGGAAGCGGAGCGGACGGCGCTCGCGGAGCACCGGGCCTACGCCACCATCATGGACGCGGTTTCCGGCGGCGACTTCGATGTGGTGCACAACAACTCGCTGCACTACCTGCCGCTGCTGGAGGCGCATCGCCTCTCGGTGCCGATGGTGACCTCCTTCCACTGCCCGCCCTTCATGGAGCTGGAGAACGGCGTTGCCGAGCGGTCGTGCCGGGACATGCGCTTCGTCGCGGTCTCGGACGTGGTCGTGGGCATGTGGCAGGGGGTGGTGCCCGTGGATGCCGTGATCCCGAACGGCATCGACCTCGACCTGTTCCAGCCCCGGCTCGAGCGGACCGGGGCGGAGCATGCCATCTGGTTCGGCCGGCTGGTGCCGGAAAAGGGCGCGCATCTCGCCATCGCCGCCGCACGGCTGGCGGGCATGCCACTCCGCATTGCCGGGCCGATGAACGACGCCGCCTACTGGCGCGAGGAGGTGGCGCCGGCCCTTGGCGAGGATGTCACCTATCTCGGCCATCTGGACCACGCCGCCCTCTCCCGGGCCGTGGCGACGGCATCGGTCGCCGTCATCACCCCGCGCTGGGAAGAACCCTACGGGCTGGTCGTCGCCGAGGCGCTGGCCTGCGGCACGCCGGTGGCGGGCTTCGCACGCGGGGCGCTCCCGGAGCTGACCAACGCCGCCACGGGCTGCCTGGCCCCCGCCGATGACGTCGGGGCACTGGCGCGCGCGATCCGCGCTGCCGCGTCCCTCTCCCGCACCGACTGCCGCGGGCGCGCCGAGGCGATTTGCGATGCGCGCGTGATGGTGGATGCCTATGAGGGGCTCTACGCCACGGAGATCGAACGCCACGCGACCCGGTCGGGCGTGACAGGAGGCGCCACGCCATGACCGGTCCGCCCTGTGCCGTCTGCGTGCCCGCGCGCAACGAGGAGGAGGCTGTGCCGCGCCTGCTCGCCGCCTTGGCGGCGCAGGACGTGGCGGGCCCGCTGCGGGTGGTCGTCTCGGCGAACAACTGCACGGACGACACGGCCGCGTGCCTGCGCGCGATGGCGAGGCGGGAGCCACGCCTGGTGCTGCGGGTGATCGAGGCGACCCTGCCGCCGGATCTTGCCAAGGTCGGCGTTGCGCGCGGCATGGCGATGGATGCGGGCGCGGCCTGGCTGGAGGCGGACGGCGTGCGGAACGGCGTGCTGATCGCAACCGATTCCGATGCCGCCCCGCCGTCAGGCTGGGTGGCCGCGAAGCTGCGCGCCATCCGGGCGGGGGCGGAGGCTGTAGGGGGCGAGATTCGCCTCCTGGAAGACCCGGCGCATCCTCTCCCGGCCTGGCTGACCATGACGCGGGCCCGGGTGACGCGGTACTGGTCCGCCGTGCGGGCGCTGGCGCATCGGATCGACCCGCTCCCGCATGATCCGCCGCCGCGGCATGGCGACCACACCGGCGCGAGCCTGGCCGTCACGGTCGCCGCCTATCGCGCCGCGGGCGGCGTGCCTGCCCTGGCGAGCCAGGAGGATCTGGCGCTCGTCGCCGCCATCGAGCGGAATGGCGGGCGCCTGCGCCACGCGCCCGATGCCTGGGTGGCCGTCTCCGCCCGCGAGGAGGGCCGCGCGAGCGGCGGCATGGCGGAGGAGATGCGCAGGTGGAGGCGCATCGCGGAGGGAGCCGAGCCTCATCTCCTGCCCGACGCCGCGCATTGGCAGAAGGTGTTCCAGCGGCGCCTCGCGCTGCGCCAGGGCTTCGCGGGTGGGCTGGGCGCCGCGGCGGCGCGCACGGGCGCCGATCCGGCCTTGCTGGAGAGGATCGCGCGGGAGAGCGCGAACGACATCGCCTTCGTGACCCGGGCCGAGCCGGTGCTGCCGCCGTTGGAGCCCCGTTGGGAACCGATCGGCCCGGCAAGCCTGGCCCTGGAGCAGCTGGCGGCGCGCGACGAGGCAGCATGAGGCCCATCGGCTACTACGTCCATCACCAGGGGGTCGGGCATTGGCAGCGGGCGACGGCGCTGGCCCGGCTCATGCGGCGGCCCTGCGTGCTGCTCGGGAGCATCCCGGCGGAGATGACGCACGGCGCCCCCTGCCCGGTGGTGGCCCTGCCCGACGATGCGCCGGCCGGTGGAGACTATGGCGACATCAAGGGCGTCCCGGGGCTGCATTTCGCGCCCCTGGGGCATGATGGGCTTCGCCGGCGCGCGGCGATGATGGCGAGCTGGATCGCCGGCGCGCGGCCCGCGCTCATGGTGATCGATGTGTCGGTGGAAGCCGCCATCCTCTCGCGCCTGCTGTCCACGCCCTTCCTGTACTTTCGATTGGCCGGGCTGCGGGACGACCCGCCCCACCTCGCCGCATTCCGGGCGGCCGAGGCGCTGATCGCGCCATATCCTCCAGAACTGGAGGCAGAGGGCGTTCCGGACTGGGTCGCGGCGAAGACCTTCCATTCGGGCTTTCTTTCGACGCGGCCGACCGGTGCGACGGATGGCGGCGGGATCGTCACGGTGTTCGGGAGGGGCGGTGCGGCCGGGAACGGCGCGGCACTGGCCGCAGCCGCCCGCGCCACGCCGGGACGGCGCTGGCAGGTGATCGGACCCGCGACCGGGACGAGCGCGCCTCCGCCCAACCTGGAGTTCCTGGGCTGGCGGGAGGATGCCTCGCAGCTGATCGCCGGGGCCGACCTGATCATTGGCGGAGCAGGGGACGGGCTGGTCTCGGAGGTGGCGGCCTTCGGAAAGCGTTTCCTCTGCCTGCCGGAGCCCCGGCCCTTCGGGGAGCAGCTTCTGAAGGCCCGGCGGCTTGCGGCACTCGGGGCTGCGATCCTCCGTGAGACCTGGCCCGAAGAGGGGGACTGGCCGGCTTTGCTGCGGGAGGTGGACGCGCTGGATCCCGCTCGCATCACAGCGCTGTACGATGCTGCTTCCCTGGCCAGGACAGCCGCCTTCGTCGATGCGGAGGCGGAGCGCGCGGAGCGCTATGGTCAGTAGGACCGTTCGGGCGGACAGCCGGCCGCCGCGATCTCCGCCGGGGTGGGATGGCGCAGCACGGTCAGCGCGCCCGCATGATGGAAGGGCGCAATGAGTCCCATCGCTGCGAAAGCATCCAGCCATCCGTCCATCGGCCAGAAACCGTGCCGCGTCCGGAAGCGCTCCGCGTTCGCCACGATGTCCGCGAAGTGCTGCAATGGTGGGTCGTAGACGCGGTGATGCTGGTGGAAGGCGACGGTGCAGCCGGTGAAGATCAGCGGTACGCCGGCAGCCCTGGCCCGGAAAGCCAGATCGGTGTCCTCCGCTCCGTAGCCGGTGAAGATCTCGTCAAAGCCGCCGAGCCGCCGGAATGTGTCCTGCCTCACGGCGAAGGCGAGGGACCAGAAGAGGCCCGTATTTGGTTCCTCCCGGAGACCCGCCTTGGGAAAATGCCGGACCGCGTGGCGCTGGCCGACCGCTCGCAGTTGCGCCTCGTCCCAGCCACGCTGCGCGGCACCGGCGGGCAGATAGAGGATCTCGCAGCAGATCAGCGCGTCCTCTGCCGCGGCATCCGCTGCCAGGGCCACGACCAGGTTGGCCGCGGGGATGCAGTCCACGTCGAGGAAGATCAGAAGCGGCGTCTCCGCCAGTGCGGCGGCGGCGTTGCGTGCCCGGGCCAGCGGCAGCCCGGGCGAGGGCATGCGGTGGTGCAGCAGCGGAAAGGGCGTGGGCGGAATCGCCGCGCTGCTCTCGCCCATATCCACGACCACGCAGCGGTGAGGGAGGGCCGTGCCGCGGGAGAGGCCGGCGAGGAGGTTGCCCAGATGCCCGTCCCGGCCCTTCACAATGGTCAAGAGGCTGACTGCCGGCACCTGCATCGCTTCCCTGTCTCGAGGGCGCATAGCAGGGGAAGACTGCGCGAGCCACACCTGGTGTCCCACAGAAATCGCCTATGTTAAGGCCTGGGCCAGGGGGGAAGCGGTGGCATGGCGAGGGGCACGGGGCGTTACGACGGCGTGGCGCAGGTGCTGCACTGGGGCACCACGGCGCTGCTCTTCCTCATGCTGCCCTTCGTCTGGGTGGCGGAAAACTTTCCGGAGGGACCTGTCCGCGTCTTCTGGTACCTGATGCACGAGTCCTTCGGGATCATGATCTTCCTGCTCGTGATCGCGCGGCTGACCTGGCGATCCGCCCACCCGCCGCCCCCGATGCACCCAGCCGACGGGCTGCTCTTGCGCGTGGTGGCCCGTGCCAACCACTGGCTGCTCTACGCGGTTCTCCTCGTGATGCCAGTGACAGGTTACCTGATGGCAGGAAACGGACAGCCCGTGCCGTTTCTCGGCCTGTTCTCCCTTCCAGGATTGCCGAAAAATGACGCGCTGGGTGTCATCGGGAATCAGATCCACGTCGCCGGACAGTTCGTCGTCTACGGGCTGGTGTCCCTGCACATCGCTGGAACAGTCTGGCATGTGGCCGTACGGCGCGATGGCACGCTGGACCGAATGCTGCCACCGCAACAGACGTCATCCGAGCCGCCATAACCTCACCCGCACCCTCAAGCAGCCCCGCGACGCCGTCGCCCTATTCCGCGCGCCCACCGCAGAGCAGGGTCGCTCCGGGCCGAGGCTCGAGGCACAGCAGGCGAGCATTTCGACGTTCGTCGCGCGGGAGGGCTGGAAGCTGCAACGGTCGTCGGCCGGTGACGAACAGGCGGCTGGAGAGATGCAGCTCAGCCCTTTGCGGCGAGTGCCACGAGCTCTTCCAGGTCGAGATCGCGCTCCAGGTTGTGAAGCGTTTCATCGTCGATCTGATGCGTCCGATGCAGGCGGACCAGCTCCGCCCGTCCAGCGGCAACGGCGGCGAGGATGAGGTCGAAATGGGCGGCGATGCCCTGGTCGCGTTCCTCCTCCCTCCCGAAGAATTCCGCCGAAATCGTCGCCCGCCGCCGGTAGTTCTCGAGCAGGCGCGGATGGAGGAGTGAACCGTCGGGCGAGTAGGCCAGTCGCTCGACCTCTTCGAGCTGCGCCTTGAACATGGCGATCTCCGCACCAAAGAGGTCGAGCGGCGGCCTGCTGCGCTCGTCTTCCCGCAGCCCGGCAAGGCGGATCACCAGGCCGAGTGTTGTCCCCTGCACCAGAACGGTCACCAGGATCACGGCGAAGGCCGTGACCAACATCAGGTCACGTCCCGGCATGGTCTCGGGCAGGGTCAAGGCCACTGCGAGGGTTACGACGCCCCGCATGCCTGCCCAGCTCATCACGGTCGCAGCTCGTGGCCCGAGCGGCTCCACGGCACGCCAGCCTGCACGGTGCAGAAATCTGAGAATGGCATCCGAGCCAAAGATCCAGGCGAAGCGCGCGACGGTGACGGCTGCGATGATCGCGGCGACCGACCAGGCCATGTTCTCCACCACGACGCCGATCCCGCCAACGCGGTCGATGACACCGCGCAGCGACAGGCCGATCAGGATGAACACCGCCGCCTCAAGCAGGAAAATCATGACCTGCCAGAAGGAGAGGGCGCGGATGCGGACGCTCGCCGTCAGGACGACATGCTGATACCAGCCGCAAACGAGACCTGCCGTCACGGTGGAGATGACACCCGACACGTGCAGCATCTCACCGGCGATGTAACTCATCCAGCACACCAGCACCGAGGCTGCGACCATCAGGTGCTCATCGGCGAGGCGCCGCAACAGCAGCACCCAGATCGCCCCGATGGTGCCGCCGACCACGATCCCGCCTCCAACGAGAAAGGCGAAGCTCCCGACAGCCTCGCCGAGGCTGAATGTCCCGGTGACAACAGAGGCCACGGCGAAGCGAAACAGCACCAGCCCCGTCGCATCGTTGAGGAGGCTTTCGCCCTCCAGCAGCGTGGCCAACCGCCGTGGCAGTTTGACCCGCTGCAGCACGGCCCGGGCTGAAACGGCATCGGGCGGCGAGACGATGGCGCCCAGCGCCACGCAGGCTGCCCAGGGCATATCCGGCAGAACCAGCTTCGCGACGATCGCCACGGCTGCCGTCGTGAACAGCACGGCGCCGACCGCAAGGGAAGCGATGCCGCCGAGATGGCGCCGGAAGGGCGCCAGTGCCGTGAACCACGCGCCATCCATCAGCAGTGGCGGCAAGAAGATGACCAGCAAAAGATCCGGGTCGAGATTGACGGCCGGCAAGCCCGGGACGAAGGCCAGCGCGCCACCACCGACGAGAAGCGCGACGGCGGGCGGAAGCCTCAAGCGGGGCGCCGCATACTGCAAGACCAGCACCGCAAGGCACATGCCGACGATCAGCTCGAAAATCTCTACCGGATGCATGCCTTGCCGAGCCCTTTGAGCGATGCCCCCAAGCTCTCTCCGAAGACCGGAGCGGCGTCAATCGTAATGACGGCTCTTCCGCTGCCATGTGTCGGGGCGGAGTGCGGACCGTCGAGCCACAAGCAGCAGCTCGTCACGCCGTTCTCCAGTCCGTGTCGAGCTGACGCGCATACCCGTCTCGCCGCTCAGCCCTCCCCCAACTCGGCGCAGGTTCCCGGGCCATCTCGTCGAGCAACTGCCCGGCCAACCCCAGCGCATCTATCTGGTCGTCCTGACGGCCAGCTGGACAGGTCAGCGGCTCCGCCGCGATCAGCGTCGTCCCGGATCCCGAGCAGGCCTCATGCACGGACTTGAGCGCGAGACGCGCCGGTGGGCATGGTGGACCGGCACGGGAGGGTTCCCACCGCCATGCCGGTCCGGGCTGGGCATGTGCCTTCGACGGTCGCGGGCCTGCGACCCTCGGAAGCAAGGCACAGTTGCCCGAGGCGAAGCTTCCCCCGTCAGATCAATTCGCCACAGGCCTACGCATGATCTGGGCGAGGGATGCTACGACCTCTGCAGGGCCGTAAGGCTTGTTGATGACGGGCGCCTCCACGTGCTGCCCCTTGTTCACCGCCGACGCGTCGTAACCCGTCGCGAACACGAACGGCACGCCCAGCGCGGCAAGGCGGTCGGCGACCGGGAGCGCCGTCTGGCCATCGGCCAGGCTGTAGTCGATCACAGCGGCGTCGATCCCGCCCTCGGACATGGCCGTCGCGATGGCCGACAGCGCCTCCGCGACCCGCGCGGCCTGCACCACCGTCTGCGCGCCCGCAATCATGAGCGCGTCTTCCAGCAGGAAGGTGATCAGCGGCTCGTCCTCCACGACGAGGATGCGCCGCCCTTGAAACTCCGACGTCATGGTGAACTCCTTGGCCCATCGGCGCTGTACGCTTGAATCTGCATCGAAGGCACGTTTCGGCGTGCCCGGATCCGTTACCGGCTCCGCTTGGGGCCGGGCGGTGCTGGCGCGAGCGTGCGTTGAGCGGCGGGAGGCAGGTCCTCTTCCAGGATGGTGAGGTGCACAGCGTAGGACACCTCGCCATCCTCCGCATCGCGGTGGATGGTGCCGATCACCTCGCCCCCGGCCTCGATTTCAACGCTCATTCCCGATTGTTTCGGGGGTACGACGCTGATGCGCTCCGTCCCCAGCAGGCGGCGCAGGTAGGCCTGCACACGATCGATCTCCGACCTCGTCACTTCCCATAATCCTCTACCGGCTCGGGCGCTGTCACAGGCTTCTCCACCCGAATTGATCCACTCCACCGCTGAAGTGCCTGGGGATGAAGCGAGGACGCGATGCGCTGCCTCGTGATCCAGGGCGGCCGGGCGGTGTAGCAAAGCGGGTGAGCGTGCTGGTGTGACATGAGCCTGCCATGCCGCATTCGAGACCCGCTGCGCAAGGGTCGCTGGGTTCCGCTGTGCCCCCGCCACCTTCGCCGCCTCCACCCGGGGCGGGCCTTCTCACCGCTGGCTCAGGTCGGCACGGCTGCCGTCGGGCGGCAACTCGTCCTCGCGGGCATCGGGCCGATGGTGGAGGTCGCCGCCGTGGTGAAAGCCGATGCGGAGACTGGCGCCCTCCAGGCCGTCCCCATCGGAGAACTCCGCGTGCAACGCTTCCTTGCGCGTGCCAGGGGACGCGCGGGCTCGGACGCCGTGTCGAGGACCGCCGGCCTCATGCGCGAATGCGTCGCCGTGATGGTGACTGACGGTAGCTGGCCGGGAGCCAAGGCGCTTGATCGCGACGGATCAGATAACGCAGGCCTCGTCCGACATCCATGACGGCCAGCGTGCTGGCCCGCAGTGTCGTGGGCCGCACCCTCCTCGATCGCGAAGTCGCCGAACACCTCCCGCATCCCCGGCGTGTCGCTCAGGGAGAGCAGGAAGCGGCCCTTCGGCGAGGCGAGCTGCTCGGCCAAGCGCTCACGATCAGCGCAGCCGCTCGATCTCGAAGCCAACGCGTTCCGCACACCATAGAGCGTGGCCATAGAGGATCGGGCGGCCGTCGAGGTCCGCATCCACGCGGGTCATGACGAAAACCGGGGAGGTGAGCGGCTGGTCCAACAACGCCGCTTCTTCCTGCGTCGGCATCCGCGCCTCGATCCGGGTGCTCAGGCGCCGGTAGTCCTTCACCCCGAAATGCGCGAAGGCGGCGGTATAGGTCACGTGCTGCGCCTTGACCTCAGCCCAATTCGGGAAGCGGTCCAGCGGGACGAAGACGTCGGCCAACTCGATCGGAACCCCGTCCGCCTCGCCGATGCCGTGCCGATGCGAGACGGACTGCCACTCCGGAACACCCAGCCGGGCGCCGACGACGCGACCGGCCGGAACGACCCGCTCGAAAAGCAGCCTGCCGCTCGGCTCGAAGCCTTGCTCGATCAGGTTGCGGGAGAAGCGGGTGCGCTCCGAAAGGGAGTAGGCAAGGCGGCGCGGGCCGACAAACGTTCCGCGCCCCTGCTCCGCATGGACGAGGCCACGGCGTTCCAGGCTGGCCAGCGCCTGACGCACGGTAGCCCGGCTGACGCCGAATCGTTCCATCAGGGCGGGCTCAGTGGGCAGCCGGTCGCCCGATGCGAGTTGACCGGCGCCGATCTCCTCCGCCAGCAGCGTCTCGATCGTCGCCCAGAGGGCCTGGCCTGGCTGTCGCGACAGGGTCACGAGGCAGGGCCGTCCTTCCGGACCATGCGGAAGAGCAGCTTGTCCCGTGTGTAGTAGTCCAAGGCGTCGGTCAGGCGGGGGAAGTAACGCCTGTCCTTGAAGGCGGGGGTGAAGCCGTCGAAGCCGAAGCGACGCACGGACACGTCGAAGCCCGCCGCGAGAAAAGCTGCGGCGTAGTCATCGGGCGAGCGGTCCTGGACCGGTGCATTGGTCGTTCCGCCGATCTGCTCCCGCAGCGCGGGCCAGAGCGGGCCTTCGTTGTGGCAGCCCGTGACGGCGTAATAAATCCCGCCCGGTCGCAGCGACGCATGGACGGCAGCGGCATGGGCGGCGAGGTCCGGCAGGAGGTAGACGACCTCATAGGAGAAGGCGAGGTCGAAGCGGCCGCGCCAAGGCGAGAGGTCGGTCGCCACCGCGAAGTCCAGCGGCGCCGGGCCGGCCATCGCCCGGGCGGCGCGGATCGAATCCTCGGCGATGTCAACGCCCACGCCTGAGCGGAAAGGCTTGAGGGCGTGCAGCAGGCGGAGGAAGCCGCCCCGGTTACAGCCGAAATCCAGCACGTCGCGGGTGGAGAGGTCCGTCTCCGGCACTGTCTCGATGAAGTGTCGCCAGAGAGGACGATGGGACTCCTCCATCGCAGCTTCACGGGTCGGATCGGCGTGCCAGGTCGCGTAAGTGTCCATGCTGTTCCTGCCTCGGTGGGTCATCAGGTGAGCAGGGCCTGTTCTAAGGATCCCCGCGTGACAGCGATGTGAATTCGTACATACGACCTGATGAATGCACCGATGCTGAACGGCCCCTCCACAGTGATCCGCAGGCATCCAGTGACCCTGAGGACCGGCCTGCACCGCGCCATCCTGAATCAGCTGGGTATCACCCCAGCGGAGCTGGAGGAGTGACCCCATGCGCTCCGCGTATTCCGCCCTGCCGACACACGAGGACGAGGGCGGCTTCAGCATCTCGTTCCCCGATGTGCCGGAAGCCCTGACGCAAGGGGAGGACGAGGCCGAGGCGCTGGACATGGCCCAGGACGCCTTGGTGGCGGCGCGAAGCTTCTACGTCGATCGAGGTCCGGGGTGGCGGAGTTCCGCTTTCACGACTGGCGCCACAGCTGGGCGACCAACCGGATCCTCGCAGGCGTGGATCTCAGGACGCTGCAGAGACCCCGGGGGTGGGCAAGCCTGGAGATGCCGCAGCGCTACGCGGCACCCCCGGAGGACCATCTGCGGCATGGAATCGGGCGGGCAGCCTGACTGCCCAACCAGTGCCCGCACCAGCTTGCAGAGTTGGTCTCGTTCTGTCCGGACGTGACCGGATCTGCCCCGGCACGGAGCCTCGGAAACACCAGCTTTTTCTAGGAAAACTGGAGCAGCGGTAGGAACTGGGCGCGAACATTCTCTGGGGCGTGCAGACCAACAGCGGCTCTGGCCCTTGGTCATGCGGACCCCTCCCATCCCGCCGACCGACTATGCCCGATTCCCTTCCGCCCCCGCGTGTCAGACCGGCTTACGTGCGCGCCAGCGCCGCGGCTGATCTGCCGGGAAGGCGATGCCGCTGGCATCCAGGCCGAGGCTGACGAAGAGCTTCGCCAGCGCTATAGCCGAGCGGTAGCCCTCCAGCACCGGGATGCTCCAGCCCATCTCCTGTAGGCGCTGCTGCAGAAAAGGCTGCATCCAGTAACTCGCGGAGCAGCCGAGGATGATGCTCTCCGCCCCGTCCTCCTCAATGGCCGCCTCGGCCGCGGCGACCGAGGCTTCCAGCATGGCCGAGGGTTGGCCCGAGAGGGCGAGAGCCTTCTCCTTCGCGATGGATTGCTCGCCATGGTGCGCCGGGCGAGGAAGGGGGAAGTTCACGTTGCGGATGGAGGCGCAGTGCTCCGTGAAGCGGTATTGCACCACGAGGTTCGCCATCTGGGCGTTGTGAGTCTCGGAGATATCGACGACGCTGAAGCGGTGGCCCTGGGTGACGGCGATGTGCATCTGGGCGTGGGCGCAGCTCGTCACGGGAATGCCGAAGCGGCGGCCGATCTCGCGCGCCTCCGGGTAGCCGGGATCGCCGCCGCCGAGCAGGACGATCGCGTCCCAGCGCCCGCTCTCGCAGGCCTCACGCACCAAGGGCAGGCGGTTCACGCCCACCATCATGAACTCCTCCTTCGTCTCCACCGGCCACTGGCCGTGCGTGGCGAGGGCGCCGGCGTGAACGTCCCACTCCACGCCTTCCAGCAGGGGGGCGACGTTGGTGTAGTCCATCACTAGATCCTCGCGTGTGCCGCTGTGGGGGCGCAGCGCATAGGCGCCGGGAGCGAGGCTGAAGGCGTTTATAAGCATCAGGCGGGGCGTAGCCATCAGGCGGGGTTCCCTGCGGGGCGGCTGCGGAGCAGCGCGGAGACGAGGAGCGAGACGAGGGCGAGCTGGGCGGCGACAAGGGTCAGCGGTAGCACCCAGCTGCCGGAGAGAGCGACGAGCAGCGTGAAGCCGGCCGGGGCGACGAGGTAGCCGAGGAAGGTGAAGAGGGTGGATCCCGCCGTAGCCGACGCCACCTGCGCTGGCGGCACCAGGCGCGCGACCTCGGACAGGTAAATGCCGTTCCAGCTGGCCGCCAGGAAGCCCGTGGCGCCCGCCAGCAGATTGATCGCCAACACGGGCGTGCCTGCCGGCATCCAGGCGAAGCCCAGCGTTACCGCGGCTGCAGCCAGCGCTTGGATGAGCAGATTCCGCACGGGCCGCCCAGTGCGGTCCGCCAGCCAGCCCAGCAAGAGGCGCGCGAAGACGCCGGCCGCCTGCATGCTGGCGAAGGCGGTGCCGGCCTGCACGAGGGTGAGGCCATGCGACAGGTTCAGCCAGGTGACGGAGAAGGTGAAAAGACAGCCCTGCACGGCCGCGAAGGACATGGCGAGAGCTGTGAGCGGCGGCAGGGAGGGGTGCAGCCTCAGCGCGGCGACGGGGGCCGCCCAGGTCTTACGGTGCAGGATGGCCCCGAGGCCGATGGGTTGGCGGGGGTCCCGCTCCGCATCCAGCGATTCCTTCAGCGGCTGGATGACGAGCGCGGCGAGGAGCGCGACGGCGACAGTGACGAGGATGCCCGCGACCCACCCGAAGGCGTTGACCGCCGGGGCCGTGACCAGTCCCGCGAGAGCCCCGCCGAGCGGTGCGCCGGCTTGCTTGACGGAGAAGATAAGAGTGCGGTGCTGCGGCGGGGCGGTGGCGGCCAGAATGCGGCTGCCGGCCGGCGGCGAGGGGCCATAGCCGATGCCGAGCAGGAGGGAGGCAGCGACGAGCGCCGGCGTGCTGCCGACACCTAACAGCAGCATGGCGGCTGCGGAGACGACCGCCCCCCATTGCAGCGTGCGGACCGGCCCCAGACGCGTCAGCAGCGGCCCGCCGAGGAGGAGGAACAGCGCCGTGCCCGCCGCGATGAGGGCCGAGAGGTTCCCCACCGCCTCCGGCGCCAAGCCAGCCCGGGCGGTGACAAGGGGCGCGATGACGGGCACGCTCTGGGTCAGGAAGGAGGCGACGGACTGCATCAGCAGTGTCGAGCCCAGGGCAGCGACCCAGGGCAGCACGCTCAGCCCACCCCGCCGGCCGGGGGGCTCATCGCCGCCACTGTGTCCATGTAGTGCGCCTCGATGGTGGCGAGAGCTGTGGGACGGTCGCCCTTCTCTATGGCCTCCAGCAACGCCCAGTGCTGGGCTTGCTGGCGGTCGGTGCCGAGGACATCGGCGCGGGCGCGAATGTAGCGCTCGATATTCACGCGATGAGTCCGGAGCATCTCGGCCAGGCGCGGCCAGCCGGCGGCGTCGTAGATAAGGTTGTGGAACTCGGTGTTGAGGTCGGTCCACGCGTCGTCGCGGCGCTTGAGCCGGTCCATGCGGCGCAGCGTCCGCCGCATCGCGTCCAGCACCTGCGGCGTCACGCGCTCCATTACTCGGCTGATGCAGAGCTCTTCCAGTGCTATGCGGATCCCGAACAGCTCCTCCAGGTCTGCCTGGGTCAGCGTCGTCACCTCGACCCCACGATAGGGGAAGACCCTCACGAGCCCCTCGGTTTCCAGTTGCTTCAGCGCGTCCCGCACCGGGGTGCGGCTGACGCCGTGGGCGGCCGCGATCTCGTCGATGTCTAACCGGGCTCCGGCACCGAGATCACCGCGCAGGATGCGGTCCCGCATGGCGGCGGCAATCACGTCCTGCCGGCTGGGGAATTGAATGGAGGCTGCGCCGGCCGCGGGTTTGGGGGCCGTGGGCCTGCGCGCGGAAAGGGGCTTGCGAAGGGGACGTTCCGGGATCATGCTCCGACTAATATATTAGATTTTGTGTTTTACAGGAACCCTCCTTTTGCTCCTTCCTCCCGCAGATCCGGCCGCCGATCCCGCCCTCTCAGCCCTGTTCGACCGCGTAGCGGCAAGCCGTGGCTGGGTTTCCAACGCCATGAAGTCCTTCGCCCACGCGCCGGATGGCCTCGGCGTCTTCTCCGCCGTCGGGCATTACGGCCGCTACGGTACGGCGCTCACGGAGGTGCAGCGCGAGTTGGTGATCCTGCTCGTGGGGCGGGGCGTGCCCTATGCCTGGGGGCACCATGCGCCGCTCGGCCTGCAGGCCGGGATCACGCCGGCACAGATCGACGACATCAAGGCTGGCCGGGTGCCGGAAACCCTGGCGGAGGCTGATCGTGCCCTCTGCGCCTACGTGCTCTCCTTCCTCGCCGGGCGCGGCACGGGGCCTGATGTAGCCGGCCCGCTGCGCGCGCATTTCAGCCCTCGCCAGGTCACCGACATCACCCTCCTCGCGGCCTACTACCTCGCGCTCGGCACCTCGATCCTTGCGCTTGGGGTGGAGCTGGAGCCGCCGGAGATCCTCGCGATCGAGCTGGAATGGCAGCGCAAGCAGAGCGCGTCGCCGGAGGAGAGCTGAACATGCCCCGCCACATCGCCTGCCTGTCCTTCGACTTCGACACCTGGTCCGGCTTCGCCTCACGCGGGATGCTCACCCCCACCCCCATCTCGCGCGGCGAGTTCGGCGTGGTCGGCGCCGGCCGCATCCTCGACCTGCTGGCCAGCCGTGGCATCCGCTCCAGCTGGTACGTGCCGGGCGTGGTGATCGAGACCTATCCGCAGGCCTGCGAGCGCGTGATCGGCGGCGGGCACGAGATCGGCCATCACGGCTGGAGCCACGTGCCGCCCGCGGACCTGCCGGCGGAGCGCGAGGCGGAGGAGTTCGCGCGCGCGGTGGAGAGCATCCGCCGCCTCACCGGCAAGGGACCCGCCGGCTACCGCTCCCCCTCATGGGACATCAGCGACCGCACGCTCGACCTGGCGATCCAGCATGGCTGCCGGTACGACAGCAGCATGATGGGCCATGACTGCGAGCCCTATTTCGCGCGGCGCGGGGACAAAGTGGCGGCCGATGCGCCGCTGGTCTTCGGCGAAACGACCGAGTTGGTGGAGGTTCCCATCAGCTGGTCACTGGATGACCACCCGCATTTCGAGTTCTTCCGCCTGCCCACCACGCTCATGCCCGGCCTGGCGAACGCCAACGCAGTGCTGGAGAACTGGATCGCCGACTTCGAGTACATGCGCCGCACCACCGAATGGGGGATGCTCGTCTTCACCTTCCACCCCTATGTCATCGGCCGCGGCCACCGGATGCTGATGCTGGAAAAGCTGATCGACACGCTTGGCGCGATGGGCGCCGAATTCCTCACCCTGGACGAGATTCAGCAGGAGTTCCGCACGCGCGTCGCCGCCTAGCGCCGCCCAGGCGAGGAGCCACAAGAGCGCCGGTCCCAGGGCGCTCGATCATCCCACGGTTCGAACCCAGAAGGATCCCCCGATGCGTCGTCGCCACCTCCTCCTCTCGCCGCTCGCCGCCGCGCTGCCGGGCGCGGCATGGGGGCAGGCCTATCCCGCCAAGCCCATCCGCATCATTGTTCCCGTACCGCCGGGCGGCGGCACCGACATTATCACACGGCTGGTGCAGCCGGGACTTCAGGAGCGCCTGGGCCAGCCCGTGCTGATCGAGAACCGGCCGGGTGGCGGCAGCACCATCGGCACCAACCTCGTCGCCCAGGCGCAGGGAGATGGCTACACGCTGCTGATGATCGACAGCGCAGTGGCCGTGAACCCATTCCTCTATGCCCGCCTGCCCTTCGACACAGAGCGCGACCTGCAGCCCCTCTCCCTCCTCGCCACCGCGCCGGTGATCCTGGTGGCGCACCCCTCCTTCCCACCAAGGACGGTGAAGGAGGTGCTGGACCACGCCCGCGCTCATCCCGGCACGGTGAACTTCGCCTCTGGCGGCAATGGTGCCTCCACCCATCTGGCGGGCGAGATGCTACGCTCCGTCGCGAAGGTAGACATCGTGCACGTGCCCTATGCCGGCACGGCCCCTGGCGTGACCGCGGTGCTGGGCGGGCAGACGCAGATCATGTTCGCGGGCATCAGCTCCACGCGGCAGTACGTGGAAGGGGGGCAGCTCCGCGCGATCGCCATCACAGGCAATCAGCGATCCCCCGCCCTGCCCAATGTGCCGACCTTCGCGGAAGCCGGGCTGCCCGAGATGAACGCGGAGACGATCTGGGGGCTCTGGGCACCTGCCTCCACGCCGCCCGCCATCGGCGAGCGGCTGGCGAAGGAGATCGCGGCCGTACTCGCCTTGCCGGACATCCGATCCAAGGCGGTCGATCTCGGCTTCGTTCCCGCCGGCACCACACCCGCAGAGTTCTCAGCTCGCTTCCGGCGTGAGCTGGAGACCTGGGGCCCGATCGTCCGGCAATCCGGTGCCCGGGCGGGCTGAGGCGATGGCGACGCGCGATCTCTCCAACCTTTCCGGAAAGGTTGTCCTCATCTCCGGCGGCGGGGGCGGCATCGGCAGCGCCGCCGCCCGCGCCTTCGCGGCAGCCGGCGCCGCCGTTGCCGTGGCGGACCGCCTGAGGGGTAGCGCCGAGGCGGCGGCGGAGAGCGTACAGCAGGCGGGTGGAGAGGCACTGGCGCTGGAAACCGACGTAACCTCGGACGAGAGCGTCGCGGCTGCGGTAGCAGACACGTTGGCCCGCTTCGGACGGCTGGACGTTCTCTACAACACGGCGGGCGGCACCGATCCCGCGGACGGGCCGGTGACCGATGTGCCGCTGGAGGTCTTCGACCGCACCATCAACCTCGACCTGCGTGGCACCTTTCTCTGCTGCCGCCACGCTATCCCCGCGATCATCCGCGCGGGCGGCGGGGCAGTAATCAACATGTCCTCCGGCGCCGCGCTGCGTGGGGCGAGTCCGTTCCACGTCTACGGCGCGGCGAAGGGGGCCATCCTCTCCCTCACGCGCGCCCTGGCCGGGCACTACGCGGCGCAGGGCGTACGGGTGAACGCCATCGCCTCCGGCCGCGTGCAGACCGCGCGCATCCTGCGCGACTGGGGCTCGCTCGATCCCTCAGACGTAGGGCGTGACCCACAGAACCCCGCGGCACGGCTGCGCGAATACCCCTTCTGGGTCGGCGACCCCGAGCACATCGCGGCCACCGCCGTTTTCTTGGCCTCGGACGCGGCGCGGATGATCACGGGCGCCACCATACCCGCCGATGGCGGGCGCTCGGCCTACTGACGCGCAGCGCCGTGACACCAGCGACGGGCGCAGCACGAACAATAAGAGAAGACGCAGGGACGAACGCACGGCAACGCCCAGGAGACAGACTACCATGTGCCTATCACCCAGCATCCTATCCCGCCGCGCGCTGCTCGCGGCCACCGGCGCGCTCCTCGCGCGGCCAGGGCTGACGCAGCCCGCAGCCTGGCCCAATCGCACCGTCCGCGTGCTCGTCGGCTACCCGGCCGGCGGCGCCAACGACCTCGTGGCCCGTGCCGTATCCGCCCCCCTCTCCGATGTCCTCGGGCAGAGCTTCGTGGTGGAGAACCGGGCTGGGGCCGCCGGGTCCATTGCCGCCGAGGCCGCAGCCCGCGCCGCGCCAGACGGCTACACGCTCTACATGATCTCAAGCTCCCAGGTGCTGGCGCCGAGCATCCGCCGGAACCTCGGCTTCGATCCCCTGAAGGACTTCACGCCGATCGCGCTCGGCGCCCGCTCGCCCTACTACCTCGCGGTGCATCCTTCCGTCCCGGCGAAGGACGTGCAGGAGTTGGTGGCTCTCGCCAAGGCGAAGCCCGGCGCCCTGAGCTACGCGTCCTCCGGCGTCGGCGCTGGTCCGCATCTGACGATGAGCCTATTCATGGCCGTCGCGGGGATCGAGCTGGAGCACGTGCCCTACAAAGGCGATGCCGACCTGATGGCAGACCTGACCACCGGCCGCGTGCCGATTTCCTTCATCTCCGTCGCGGCGAGCTATCCGCACATCAAGGCTGGGACGCTGCGCGCCCTCGCCGTCTCGGGCGGCGAGCGCCTCGCGCTGACGCCCGAGGTGCCGACGGTTGCAGAGTGCGGCTATCCCGGTTTCGCCATGGATGCCTGGTGGGGCCTCGTTGGCCCGGCGGGCCTCGCTCCGGAGATCGTGGAAAAGACGGCGGCGGCGATGCGGCCCATTCTCGATGCCCCTGCTTTCACGACACGGTTCGCGACGCTGGGCGTGGTGCCCGGGAAGCTGGGACCAGCCGAGTTCGGCGCGCTGATCCGGGCCGATCGCAGCCGCTTTGACGAGATCGTCCGCGTCGCCAGGATTCCGGTGCAGGACTGAGAGGACGGGAAGATCCATGACCGAGGTAGCCAACTTCACCGCCAGTGACGGCGAGACCATCGCCTACCATATCGACGATTTTACTGATCCCTGGGGTGACGCCCCGGTCATGTTCCTGCTGCATTCGGCAATGGGAAATTCGGAGCGCTTTTACTCCTGGGTGCCCGGGCTGGCCCGTCACTTCCGGCTCATCCGTATGGACCTGCGCGGCCATGGTCAGTCCAGCGTGCCGGCTCCTTCCGTCCCGCTGACCATGGACCGGCTGGTGGACGACGTGGTGGAGCTGATGGCGCTGCTCGGGGTCGAGAAGGCGCATGTCACCGCCAACTCCGCCGGTGGCTACGTAGCGCAGAACCTCGCCATGCGGGAGCCGGAACGGGTGCTTAGCATGGCGGTGGTCGGCTCCACCCCCGGTCTCAGCCCGGAGGCGCTGAAGTGGCTGCCGCGCATCAAGGCGGAGGGGCTACGGTCCTTCCTGGCTGACACCATCCACATGCGCTTCGACCTCGCCAGCACCGACCCCGGCATGGTCGAGTGGTTCCTGGACCAGACGGAAAGAAACGATCCAGACTTCGTGGTCCGCTTCATCGGCTATGCCGCGACGCAGGACTGGAGCGACCAGCTCCATCGCATCCGCTGCCCCAGCCTCGTGATCCTGCCGGGCGCCGAGACGGTGGGTGCCGCCGCCCTTTACGACACGATGCGGGACCGCATCCCCGACGTGCGGATGATCGCGTACGAGCACATGCCCCACAACATCGCGGACATGCTGCCGGACCGCTGCGTCGCGGATATCCTTGCCTTCCACCGCGACAAGTTTGGCTATCCGAAGGCCTGAAGAGCGATGACCGAGCTGGCGGATGCCTTGTCTCCGACCATGGCGTTCCACACGGCGTGCGACGGCATCCGCCTCGCCTGGCGCGTTGACGACTTCACCGATCCCTGGCGTCCCCGGCGCGAGCCGATCCTGCTGCTGCACCCGGCCATGGGCGCCTATCGCCGCTGGTACGGCTGGATTCCGCTCCTCGCGTGCGAGTTTCCGGTGATCTCGATGGAGCTGCGCGGCCACGGTGCCTCCGAGGTGCCGGACGAATCGCGGCCGATCACCGTGGAGCGGCTCTGCGACGACGTGCGGGAGCTGCTGGACGCAATCGGCGTGGCGCGCGTGCACCTCGTCGGCAATTCCGCCGGTGGCTATGTCGGGCAGCGGCTGGCGATCGAGGATCCGCAGCGGATCGCCACCCTTTCGCTCTTCGCTTCCACGCCGGGCCTACGCAACAGCAAGGCGGGCAGCTGGCCGGCGGAGATCGCGCGTGTGGGGTTGGAGGCCTTCGTGCGCGCGACGGTGGCGGACCGCTTCCCCGAGGGCACCGATCCCGGGCTGGTGGACTGGTTCTGCCGGCAGACCGGGGGCAACGACCCGCACTGGATCGGCCGATTCGTGACCCATATGGCCAGCCGGGACTGGACGGCGGATCTCCCGCGCATCGCCTGCCCCACCCTGATCGTCGCGCCCGGGAACGAGCCCATCGGATCGCACAACCAGTACGAGATCATGCGGGACATGATCCCGCGGGCCGAGTTGCTGACCTATGACGGAATGCCTCACAATCTCGGTGACGCGGTGCCGGAGCGCTGTGCTCGCGACGTTCTCCGCTTCCTACGGCGTCAGGGTGCCTGAGCGGGCATCCCGTGTCGGAGGCGGATTAGGCCGGCACGGCCGCCTCCAGCGCGGCGACCAGGGCCGCGTTGGCCGTGGCGGCAAGGCCGAGCCGCGCAGCCTTCTCCACCACGGCCCCATTGATGAGCGAGACCTCCGTGCGCCGCCCGCGCGCGAGGTCCTGCGCCATGCCGCTGGTGGCGCCGGGATCCAGCGCCCCGCCATAGCGGACCAGCCCGGCCTCCAAGGCCGCCAGGGCCGGCGGCTCCTGCCGCGCCGCGGCGAGCCACGTCGCCCCGGGCACGCCGCAGAGGGTGTCCAGCCCGATCCCCGCCGCGCCTGCCGCTGTGGCCACCTCCAGCCCGACCTTCGTCATCTCGGCTCGAAGGGCGGGATCGAGGAAGAGGTCGCGGATCGGCCGTCCGTGCAGGGCGGAGAGGGGCGAGGTCATGCAGTTGAAGACCATCTTGGTCCAGCGCGCGGCGGGCAGGTCATCCACCACCTCCGCCCTGTCCACCTGGCCGAGCATCGTGGCCAGGGCACGAAGCCGCGGACCTGCTGGGCCGGCCGTCTCTCCCATCCGGAAGGTCGGCGCGCCGCCATCGAGGCGCCGGCGATGCCGCCGCACGGTCCCTGGCTCGACAAGATTGGCGAAAAGCCCGGTGACGATGCAGCCCATGACCCGGTCGGCGCCCAGCTGTTCCGCGAGGTCCAGATCGGCCAGGGCGTTGAGCGTCACGAGGTAGGGCCCACGATAGAGCGTCTCGATCCGCTCAATGATCGCGGGCGCATCGGCCAGTTTCGTGCAGAGGACGACCAGCCCCGGCGCAACGGTCGCGATCTCCTCCACGCTGTCAATGAGGTTCAGCCGCACCTCCAGCCGCCCGGAGGGCTCGTCGATCCGAAGGCCCCGAGCACGGATGGCGTTCCGGTTCGGCTCCCAGGGTTCAAGGACAACGACCGGCTCGCCGGCCGCGGCAAGGTGCCCGGCCAGGTAGGCGCCGACCGCCCCTACCCCCACGATCAGCAAGGGCGGCCTGCTGGTGACGAGCGGATCACTCATGGGGAGGATATCCTTGGGCTGTATCGAGGTGCCGCATCCTACCACGCCCAGCGCTTCGGCATGACAGGCGATATCGCATGAGGTACGCAGCCGGCGATGCGCGTGACTGGGTGCGGAACACACTCCGCGGCTATCTCACCGTCCTCTACACGCCGTATCGTGAGGATGGGTCGATCGACGAGGAAGGGTTGCGCCATAACGTCCGACGCACGCTGGAAATGCCGGGCGTGGGCGGCCTGTCCGTCAACTCCCTGCATCAGGAGTTCTGGACCTTCACAGCGGCCGAGAGAAAGCGCCTTGTCGAAATCGTATTGGAAGAGGTGGATGGCCGCGCGCCGGTGGTCATCGGATGCTCCGATCCCTCCGCCGAAACGGTCGTCGATCTTGCGCGGCACGCCGCCGCGGCCGGCGCCGACCTGGTCATGGCCTGGCCGCCCTTCTATGGGCCGAGATCCGCTGAAGGTGTCCGGCACTTCTACGAGTACGTGGCAGGGCGGATCGGAATCGGACTCGTGCTCTACAGCACGACCTTGCCGGAGCTCGGCTACTATCTGACTCCGCCGGAAGTTGAAGCACTCCTGCCGCTGCCCTCCGTCTGTGCAGTGCAGAACACGACCCTGAACCTTGCCCAGTATGCCGCAATGCTGGAGCGGGTTGGTCACGACCTGCCTGTCGCCACCTCGCTGGAGGAGTACCATCTCTTCGGCCAGATCGCCTTTCCGGAGCGCGCGCCCCGCTTTCTCATCGGCTCCTCGCGCCCGGTCCTCTGCCAAACGCGGGAGTACCCGTATTGCGGCCGCTTCATCGAGGCTATGGCGGGAGGCAACATGACCGAGGCGGCCGCTGAAGCCCGGACAATCATGATGATTGCCGATCGCGTGCAGAGCCAATACTTCGCCCGCGGTTTTCACCATGTCAGCCTCTTCAAGCACGTTGCCGGCCTGCTCGGCATGCGGGCCGGTCCGAGCCGGCCGGGAATCGCGCCAGCCAGCGCGTCCGAGCGCAAAGAGGTGGAGCAAGTCCTGCGTGATCTCGGCCTTCTGTCCGAAGGCGGGGCATGATGATACTCAGCCACCCTTATGCGTAGCGCCCCCGGCCGTCAGCGGCCGCTCAGCGGAGACCCCGGATGACAGACGCCGCCCCTTCAAAGTTCCGGTTCCTGATGGTTCGGCACTTCACGCTGCCCGAACATGTCCATGAGCGCTTCGGCATGAACGACCGCGCGCCGAAGGAGGCGATGCTGATGAATTACCAGCACCTCGCCCCTCTTCTTGAGGATGTCGACTGGGACTTCCACCCCGGCCCCATGGCGACGCATGGCGATGGCGACGGCTACCCCGAGACGCGCGAGGAGCTGGCCATCGTCGGGTCAAACCGCCTTCCCATGGTGCGAGAAGCCTGCGAGAGCGGGCGGTACAATGCCATCATCCTTCTCGGTGGCGTGGACCCGGGCTTCTGGGAGGCGCGCGAGATCGCCCAGCCGTATGGCGTGGCGGTGACGGCCAACGCCTTCGCCCAGATGCATGTCGCCTGCATGCTCGGCGCCCGCTTTAGCGTCCTCGACATCTCCGAGGGCCAGAGTGTGAAGATGGTGGATCTCATCCGGCTCTACGGCTTCGCCGATCGCTGCGCCTCGATCCGGGTCGTGGACTATCCCCTTCCGCGCAAGCCCTTCGACTACGGCCGTTCCACCCTCGAGGAGCGCCGCGGCTTCGCCCGCGGCGAGCCCTCCACGATGCTGGACGAGGCCGTGCGCGAGGCGATCGCCTGCATCGAGGAGGATGGTGCCGAGAGCATCATCCTCGGCTGCTCCGGCTGCTACTGGTTGCAGGACCCGCTGCAGAAGCGGCTGAAGGAGCTGGGCTGGGACATCCCGGTGCTCGAGGGCTACCGTGCCGCGATCGAGGTGGCGAAGCTGATGGTCAATCTCGGCGTCGGGGCCAGCGGCATCGCCTTCCCACCTCCGCTGCCCCGCCGCTGGCGCCGGATCAAGACCTTCTAGCTTACTTCGACAGGTCGATGGTCCTGGAGATCTGGACCCACTGCTCCACGATCTCCGCCGTGCGGGTCTGGTGGGCCTCCGGCGTGTCGCCGATGGGGTAGACACCCCTGTCGCGCAGTGCCGGTCCGATGGACGGATCATTCAGGGCCGCGGCGAAGGCGTCTCTCAGCCGGAGCCGGATGGGCATCGGCGTCGCCGCGGGAACGTGGATGCCCCAGATGCTCGATACATCGACACCTGCAACACCTTGTTCCGCGAAGGTCTTCACATTCGGCAAGGATGGGTCGCGGGCCGTGGTCGCCAGGCCGATCAGCTGCTCGTTCGACAGCAGCGCGCGTGGCCCGTTGAACATGACGCCAATATCGCCCGCGAGCAGTCCCGACATGAGCGGACCGGTCGACCGGTACGGAACGTGCGTCATCTCAATCCCGGCCTTGAGGCAGAACAGCACGCCAGCGAAGTGCGTGGACGCCCCCACCCCGCCAGAGCCATAGGCTACGCCGCCCGGATCGCGCTTGGCCGCTGCGATGAGATCCGGCAGCGTCTTCGTCGCGGCCCTCGGCCCTGCCATCAACACGACAGGAGAATCCGCTAGCATGGTAACGCCGGCGAAGTCCTTCAGCGTGTCATAGGGAAGCCGCTTCTGGATTGCAGGATTGAAGTAGAAGGTGTTGTCGGCGGCAAGGATGGTGTAGCCGTCTGGTTCCGAGCGGGCGACCATCTCCGTTCCAACGATGGTTGTCATGTCCGCACGATTATCCACCACGACAGTCTGGCCCAGGTGGGCGCTGAGCACAGGGACGAGCTGCCGGATGAGTACGTCGGTCCCGCCGCCGGCTGCCCGGGGCACGATGATGCGCATCGTGCGGGAGGGATACGTGCCCTGTGCAAGTGCTGGCGTGGAAAGGGCCATGCTGGCCAGTCCACCGATAGCGCCGCGACGCGTCACGATCATCTGCTGGGCTTTCCTGTTCGTGCTATGTGGCGCACAGCATCGATTTGCATGCGTTGCGCTGTCGTATTTGTCAGACTGAGATCGTTCTTGCGGACTCGCGGGGTGTCAAGTGCATGACTGCGGCGACAGGGCTACCTGTCGGTGAGACGATCGCGCTTGGCTTCCACTCGGAACAGAGCGAAGCATTGCCGACGCGAGCGTAGGGCTATCCTCGCAGCACCCTGACCGTCCCGCGGCAGGGCTCTGGGTCGTAGGACCCGATGACCGGGTCCGACCAGGGATGCCGACAATGACGAAGCCACTCTCCCCTACTCAGCTGCAAGTCCTCACCTCGGCCGCCCAGAACCCAGCGCGAGTGGCCGAAGTACCTCCGAACCTACCCGCGGCAGCCCGGCAAGCGGTGTTCCAGAGCATGCTCAGGGCGGGGCTGCTGGAGGATGTGTCTGGCGGCGAGAGCGCGGTGCTCCGGATCACTGAGGCCGGGATGGCAGCGCTGGGTCTATCAGATGCCGCAGAGACGTGCGGAGTGGCCGAGGCGGGTGCGCACGAGGGCAAGGAAGGGCAGCCGAACGGCATGGGCGCGTCGCAGGAGGAGGCCCTTGCCGACCCGCCCGCTGCACCTCTGGCCCGCACCTCGCTCCAGGACGCCGCCACAGCTCTGCTGGCAGCCTGGGACGCCGGTGTGGAGCGGTCAGCCCTCCCCGTCTCCGTCGAGGCGCTCCGGGCCGCCCTGATCCGAGGGCACGCCCGCCCTACGCGCGCCTGCTCCGCACCACGTCGTCCACGCGAGGGCACCAAGCACCAGGCAGTCCTCTCCCTCCTGCGTCCGGCGGAAGGAGCGACCGTCGCCGGGATCATGGACGCGACCGGCTGGGCCCAGCACACGGTTCGGGGCTTCCTGGCCGGGCTCAAGAAGAAGGGGCACGCGGTCGAGGTGATGGAGCGGGTGCGCCAGGTCGGGCCGGGGTCACAGGGCGCGAAGGGGAGCTACTCGATCTACCGCGTGACCACCTCCGGCGGGGAGCAGGGCTGATGGCCTCCCCGCGCCACCTCCCCCGCGCCTCCACCCAGCCCCGCTACGCCGTCGCCCTATACCGGGTCTCGACCGCCGAGCAGGGGCACTCCGGCCTGGGCCTGGAGGCACAGCAGGCGAGCGTCCGAGCCTTCGTCGAGCGCGAGGGCGGGACGCTGGTCGCCGAGCACCAGGACATAGCGTCCGGCAAGGACGACCGAAGGCCGGGGTTCCAGGCCGCTCTGACTCGCTGCCGTCAGCTCGGGGCGGTGCTGGTGGCCGCCCGCCTCGATCGGATCACTCGCCGTGCTCACACCCTCTCGCAGCTGCTTGAGGAGGGTATTTCCATTCGGGCGGCCGACATGCCGGGCGCGGACGACCTGATGATGCGGGTCTACGCAGCGATGGCACAGAAGGAGCGTGAGCTGATCTCGGAGCGGACCCGGGCGGCGCTTGCGGCAGCACGGGCGAGAGGGGCAGTGCTGGGCGGAGATCGGGGGTGGAGGCCACCGTCGCCGCCTTGTGCAGCTGCTGCAGCCCGGGCTCGGCAGGAGGGGGCCACCAGGACTGCGCACCGGTTGGCTCTGGAGTTTGGCTCCCTCAGAGCGGAAGGGATCACCACACATGCCGCACTCGCGCGGGCACTAATGGCGCGTGACGTGGCTGCGCCGCGAGGTGGAACCGTCTGGACGCACACGACCGTAGCGCGGGTTCTCGGCCGACTTGGGGCGTAACGGCCGAATCTGGTGATAGTAGCCTTCCGTTTCTGGACAGAGCGCCCACAAAACCAGTCATCAAGGGGCTATCGACCTGTGGCTGCTCCCGACCCGTCTTGTGCATTCAGGCCGCGATCTGCATGCTAGGACTTGGTAGACGACCCGACATTCCCAGCCTACGACTGAAACCGGTGGCGTCTCTGGCGTGAGCGCCGGCCGGGCCATCCAAGCGGGTCTACCAGATCGGATAAGCTGACTCAGGCCACGGTGACCTTTGATGAAGGCGGCGCGCGACCTCCAGCACGACTTCATCGCCTCCAAATCGACCAACAATCTGGATACCAAGCGGCCGCCCATCAGCGTGGCATTTTATTGGGACATTCAGGCCGGGGTGGCCAATAACATTGACCCATGTGGCGAAGGCATTCTGAGCAGAGGCATGCCCTGGCTTTCCGCCGATCGTCGCTGGATAGTCGTCATGAAGAGGCCAGGCCGGTGAGGCAGCGCTGGGGCAGAGAAAGCAGTCTACGTCACCCCAGGCGTCAGCCACTCGGCCTCGGATTTCGCCGAGTTGGTCCATCGCTCGCACGTAGTCCACGGCAGTGAGCCCGAGACCCCGCTCAGCAGCAGCAGCAATGGGGACGCTGGCCTCCGTGCGCCAGCGCTCCGGATGCAGCTCCGCTGCCCGTCCGGCGCCGGCGGCACTCACCGTTCCCCAGACCTTCCGCACGAGGGTGATGTCGTAGGGCGCCTCTCGATGCACGACCTCGCAGAGACCACCCGCCAACAGAGCAGCGCACTCCCTCACCGCAGCGGCGACCTCTGGATCGACGAGTTCATCTTGAAGGCCTGCGAACCAGCCGATCCGGAGCGTCTTGCCCACTGGAGAGGGAATAGAGGGAAGACGCTCCGAAGCCGGATCCCGAGGATCCGGGCCTGCCACCGAGCGATACAGGAGCTCCAGATCCTCGAACGATCTGGCGACCACTCCTACGGCCTGAAAATCGAGGGCCATCGGCGGAAAGCCGTACCGGCGCGCGATCCGCCCGTTGGACGGACGCAGACCGTACAGGCCGGTGTAGCTCGCCGGCAGCCGGGTAGATCCGCCTGCATCGGTTACGAGAGAGAGCGGGACCATCCCGGCCGCTACGGCTGCGACGGATCCGCCACTGGAACCGCCGGGAGTAAGGTCCGTGTTCCAGGGGTTCCGTGCAGGGCCGTGCAGCGGGCTGTCCGTGCGGCCAGATAGGGCAAATTCAGGCGTGTTAGTCTTTCCGACAATCACTGCGCCCGCGGCACGCAGCCTCTCGACTGGGATGTCATCGACTGGGGGCGTGAAATCCGCCCACATGCGGCTCCCCCAGTGGGCCGGCATATCCGCGACCCAGAGATTGTCCTTCACCGCGACGGGGATACCGTCGAGCGGCCCCAGCCGTGCGCCTGCCGCCTGCCGGGCATCCGCCGCCCGTGCGGCCTCGGCAGCGCCCTCCCGGTCCAGATAGACAAAGGCGCCGAGGGCTGCGTTCGCGCGCTCGATGCGGATGAAGCAGTCCTCAAGCAATCCACTGGGCGTGGAGATGCCCGCCTCCAGCTCGGCCGACATGGCGGAGGCGGACAGGGGAGGCCTGCCAAGATGGGTCACGTTGCGAAGCCCTTCTGCTGCGTGGAGGGCTCAGTGCCCAGGGTTGAGCGCAGCGCCTTCTCTTCGCGCTGGAGAAGTGAAACCGCCTTGTCGATGCGCCGCACGTCCAAGCGTTCCTCGATCGCGATCACGGAGAGGGCGACCGGGATGCCGCCGACGCCATTCCCAATGGCGACCGCCACCCCACGGAAGCGGGCCACGATCCGCCCAGAGGTCACGGCGAAGCCGCGAGCGCGGGTTGCCTCGACGGAGGCGCGCACGCGCTCCGGCGTCGTCCCATACCGACGATACCGACTGGCATTGCGCGCGAGCACCGCATCTACGTCTTCCGAAGGAAGGGTCGCCAGGACGGCAAGTGCTCCCGATCCGATTCCAAGGGGACGCCGGTTCCCGACCTCCACTGGCATGGCCTGTATTTCGAAGCTCCCCTCCCGCCGGTCCAGACAGAGCGCGTCAGCACCGCTGCGGCAGTTCAGATAGGCGGTATCGCCGAGAGCAGCCGCCAGGCGGTCGAGCGACGGACCGCAGAAGCGGCGGATATCGACGCGGGGCGTGGCAGCAAGCCCGAACTCGTAGAGGAGAGGGCCTAGTCGAAAGGCGCGCGTTGCCTCATCGCGCTCGAGCAGACCCTCGCGCATCAGCACCGTGAGAATGCGATGAGCCGTTGGCTGTGGGAGGCCCGCCCCTTCGGCCAGAGCCGTCAGCTTCGCTCCCTGGCCGCGAGAGGCCGACACTTCCCGGAGCAGTGCCACCGCGCGATGGATAACGCGCGCCCCATCACGGGCAGCTCCGGCGGGGGCGAGAGCATCCTCTTCCACGATGTGAAACCCCAATCTCTCGCGATCCTAGCCACCCATCAGTCGAGGAACAACGGATCAGCACGGCAACTTCCACAATGTGGAACCTAGTGTCGATTGCGCTTTCGGTTGCAGCAAGTTGGTCCGAACATCGCAGCAAGCCGCAACAAGCGGCGCCTCGAGGATGACTGAGCAGGCCGCGCACGGCACGGGATTGTACTCGAAGAGGACGAAGCATGAGCGGACGACCAATTGGCCCCACGCCGGAAAGGGCCCAGATCCACCGCCGCAGCCTTCTTGGTGCCGGCGTTGCTATCGCTGCTGGGGGCATGCCGTTCACCGGCTCAAGGGCGCATGCCCAGGTAGGGTTCCCGACGCGGCCAGTCCGCCTCATCGCACCTTTCCCACCAGGCGGCGCCGCGGACGTCATCAGCCGCATTCTCAGCCAACCCCTGACGGCGGTGCTCGGGCAGCCTGTGGTGGTTGAGAACCGGTCAGGAAGCGGCGGGCGCATCGGCACGGAGGCGGTCGTTCGCGCCGCTGCCGACGGATACACGCTCCTGATGGGCAGCCAGGCGACGAACAGCATCAACCCGCCCCTTTATCCAGACCTCCCATACGATCCCGCTAGAGATCTTATCCCGGTGGGCGCGGTCGGCGGGGTCGGCTCCGTCCTCTACGTTCGCAACAACCTGGACGTCACCACCCTTCAGCAGCTGCTCGAGCGTGCCCGCAGGAACCCAGGCGAGCTCACCTACGGCTCAGCCGGCAACGGTGGCGGCTCGCACCTCGCGACGGCGCTCCTTGAGCTGATGGCCGGGGTCAGGATGACGCATGTTCCCTATCGGGGTACGGCCCCGGCGACGGCAGATGTCCTCGCCGGGCAGATCGACATGCTCTGCGACGTCATTACGACGGGGGTTCCCCACATCACTGCGGGACGGGTTCGCGCCCTCGCCGTGACGACGCCCGAGCGCTACCCGGGCCTGCCGAACGTGCCGACGATGGCCGAGGCCGGCGTCCCCGGCTACGAGGCCGTAAGCTACTACGGTCTCTATGCCCCTGCCGGAGTGCCGGACGACGTCCTCCGCACCCTGCGAGCAGCCCTATCCAGGGTGCTTGCCGACAAGGCGTTCAGCGACAAACTCGCCGAGCAGGGTGTCATGGACCTCAAGCTCACCCCGGACGGATTTGCCGAGTACGTCACGAAGGATCGCGAGCGCTGGGCTCGCGTGATCCGGGACGCCAAGATCACGGTCAACTGATCCCCGAGGGTCCACGCTGGGCCCTCGTTTTTGCACGATGAGAGATAGAACCGCATGGAAATTGTCGATCTGAGCCGCGAGCTCTTCCACCGCACCGCAGCCCATCCTCACCACCCACCGATCATCATGACCGTCTGGAACGACCATGACGAGATCAAGAAGGCAGGCGACTACGAATTCAGCAGTAAGGCCTTGTCGCTCGCCATGAGCGACCATGCTGGCACCCATGTGGATGCGCCGGTCCACTTCGACCCGCGTCCTGGCGCACTCTCTATCGACCAGATGCCGTTGGAGAACTTCATCACCAGCGCCTTTGCCGTGGATCTCCGGAGCGTGCCGCTCAAGCATGCCGTGACCGTGGACGAGCTGAAAGCGGCCGTGCAGGCAAGCGGTGAGACGATCCGAACGGGCGACACCGTGCTGATCCTGCTCGGCACGAATGATCGCCTGCTCGGCACTCCGCGCTATGGCCATGACTTCGCAGGTCTCTCAATTGAGGCGATCCACTGGCTCGCAGACCAGGGCATCGGCATGTTCGGCGTCGAGGCCGTGAGCCCATCTCCTGAAGGCGAGTTGAACTACCGGGCACACCGGGCCTGCGCAGAGCGGGGCATCACGCATATGGAGTGCCTGGCTAACCTGGAGGCCGTTGTTGGCCGGGGGCGCTTCCGGTTCATCGGACTGCCTCTCAAGATCCGCGGCGGCACTGCAAGCCCGATCCGCGCAGTAGCGATGTTTGACTAAAACGACCAACATCGCGCGCTGAAGGTCGGCAGGACCAGTTGCTTTGAGTGACTGGTTCTGGCTGGGCGCGGAACCTCCCGTTCGAGCGATCGGCGCGGATAAGCCGCCGATCGGGCGGCCAATCTTTGACCGCCAGGTCCGGCCTTTCACTGAACGTCGCACAAGTTCGGGATCGAAAATACTGCTCAGGCAGCCGCAGCCTGGATCTGCTCCTGGAAGCGGTTAAGGAAATCTTTCCGTCCTATCTCGTCAAGGCCGACGGCTTTGGCGCTGCCAGCGGCGACGAACGTGACGTCGGTGATGCCCACTACGCCGAGGATGAGGCGCAGGTACTGCGTCGCGATATCCCGGGCGCGGATTGGCGGTCCTTCGATGTAGACCCGCCGGAGGCAAGCAAATTGTCGCTTTCTTGCCGGTGAGCAGACCCTTGCTGGCGGAGCCGTCGCGCCTCTGATCGAGCGATACGACGACGGTGCCGCCAGATCAGCGAGGATCCTCCCTCCACCCTGATCGTCCGCAGGCCTCCGTCCCGGTGATCAGATCCGCTTTCAGAAGGGCCGGGAGGGCAGCCAGATGGAAAATGGGCCCAAAGCGGACCTGCCCAGTGGCCTCCCACTAGTCCCGAGGGCTGTTCACCACCCATCAACGGTCGTTGGTGGGTGGGAAACATGCGGCGATCGACGCCCAAGCTGCCTCCCTTCGGGTTCGGCACTAGCGAACATGGGGCCTATAGCTTGATGTTGCCGGTCGCGCCGGTGAACTCCTATGGTCACTGAAGGAGCGCGGTCGACGCTCCTCGAGGAGGATACATGTCCGTACAGCCCATACTGGGCCGCCGGGCCGCACTCGCGTCCCTCGGCACCGCGCTTGCCGCACCCGCCGTCGCGCAAGGCGCGCTCCGCCCGATCGAGGTCATCGTTTTTCCGGGCGGCTTCAATTGGCCAATTTGGGCCGGACAGGAGAAGGGCTTCTTTGCCCGTCACGGGGTCGAGGTAAAGCTGACGCCGACCCCCAATTCGGCTTTCCAGTTGACGAACCTGATCGACGGCCGCTTCGACGTCGCGGTGACCGCAATCGACAATGTAATCGCCTACATGGAAGGTCAGGGCGAGGCGCCAACGCAGCGTAATCCGGATCTTTCGGTGTTCGTGGGCGGGGATAATGGCTTCCTTCGGCTGGTTACCGCACCGGAGGTAAAGCGCGTGGAGGATCTGCGCGGCAAGGAACTGTCGGTGGACGCGCTAACCACCGGCTATGCGTTCGTGCTGCGCAAGCTAGTCCAGCTCGGAGGAGTGCGGGAGGAAGAGGTCCGCTATGTACGCGCCGGTGGCGTGCTGCAGCGGTTTGAGGCGTTGCTGGAGAAGAAGCACGCCGGCACGCTGCTCATCTCTCCGTTCGAGGTGCTTGCGGAGGCTCGTGGCTTCAACACCGTTGCTAGCGCTGCTCAGGCGTTCGGGCATTACCAAGGCCTGGTTAGCGCGACGCGGCGCGAATGGCTGGCCGGGCACCGGAACGAGGCGATCGGCTATGTGCGCGGCACAGTGGATGCGCTGACTTGGCTCTACGACGTCGTGAACCGGGAGGAAGCTCTCGGCATTCTTCGGATGAACGTGCCGGCCATGTCGCCGCAGGTGGCTGAGGCCTCCTACCGCGTGTTGCTACACCCGACCGGCGGCTTCGATCGGCGTGCCTCGCTCGACATAGAAGGGATCCGCACCGTCCTGGCCCTGCGCTCCGAGTTCGGGCCGGCGGGCACGCGGCTGAGCGACCCGATGAAGTACCTCGACCAGTCCTACTACCAGGACGCGATGAGAACCTGACTCCCCTGGGGTGGAGGTTGAGCAGGATGCAGTCCTACTCCTGCCTCACAGGAAAACCGGATCGGCAAGGAAGTCGCTCATATCAGCTTCATCCGCCTGTCCGCTGATGGCGCGCCCGAGCGCCATGATGAGGGCGACAGCCGCGTCGATCTTGTGCTCGGGCCTGCACTTGCGTGGATAGACGTTGCCGCGGGGGTCGAGGTGCCCGACGACGTTGGAGATGCACCAGGCGAGCACGGGGTTGCCGTCGTGCCGGATGCGCCCGGCGAGCATCGCGGCCCCCAGTTCCTTGGTGGGCTCGGAGAGGGTCGCGGTGCGCATCGGGAACTCGACCACGGGTAGCCCGTCGGCGGCCAGGCTCTGGCGCATCTGCCGCGCCTGCCAGGGGTCAAAGGCGAGGCTCTTGATGCGGAACCGCTGAGCGAGGTCCCGAAGGTCCTCCTCTATGGTCCGCATATCCGTCTCATTGCCAGGCGTGAGGGTGAGCCAGCCCTCCGCCGCCCAGCCCGGATAGGCGGGGTTCCGCGCCTCGAGGACGGCGGCCTCGTTCAGGTAGCAGCGGGCGAGGATGTCGTAATGGGACCGCCCGTCGAGACCAGTGGAGGGGAACACCAGAGCGAGGGCGGTCAGGTCGGTGGTCGCCGCGAGATCCACCGCCACATGGCAGTCCCGCCCCTCCATCTCCTCAAGGGTGAGCGACGGGTCCGCGCAGCCTGCCCAGGCCCTTGTGCTGAACAGCGCCTCGTCGGCGCCCACCCAGAGGTTGAGGTGGCGCGTGCGGGCGGCGGCCTCCTGTGCCGGGTTGTTGCGGGCCTGGCGCATGATGGCGCGAATGGCATCCGGCTGAACGGCCTGGCCCCAGGAGGGGTTGGCCTTGACCCAGGACGCCTCCTCCCACGGGTCGTCCGCCTCATCGATGGTGTAGATAAGCGCGAACAGGCGCGCGTCCTCCTGCGCCCCCTCCAGCACCCGGGCGGCATAGTCCCAGAGCTGGCGGCCGATGCCGGCATTGTTGCCGGTTGCAGTGCTGATGGAGAGCAGCATGGGGTGCCGCCGCTTGCCCATGGCGGTCAGCAGGACGTCGTAGACCGCGCTGGTGCGGTGGGAGGCGATCTCGTCGCAGACGGCGACCTGGACGTTGAGGCCGTCGAGCGCCTTGGCATCCGACGAGACCGGCGCCAGGCGCGAGGCGCTGTGCTCCTGGTAGAGGGCATTGGCCCCGGCCCGCACGCCGGCGGCGGCCCGGAACCCGGGGGAGCGGCGGACCATCTCGCGGGCGGTGTCGAACAGGATCCGGGCCTGGTCGCGGGTGACGGCGGCGGCATAGCCCTCAGCCCCGCCCTCCCCGTCCACGAAGGTGAGGTAGAGGGCGATCGGGGCGGCGAGGCTGGTCTTGCCGTTGCCGCGGGGCACAAAGACCACCGCCTGGCGAAAGCGGCGGGTGGTGGTGCCGCGCTCGACAAAGCCAAAGAGGTTGGAGAAGACCAGCCGCTGCCAGGGCATCAGCCGCAGGGGCCTGCCGGCCTCCGGGCCCTTGATGTTGACCATGAGCCCGGCAAAGCGCATCGCCGCCTCCGCCAGCTCGGGGCGGAACTCCCAGGGCGAGATGCCGGCCCGGGCCTCCTCCAGATCCCGAAGGAAGCGCTCGGCTGCGAGGCGCACCAGGCGGCAGGCAGGCACCCGGGCAAAGGTCACGTCCCTCGCGTAGTTCATCGCTGCCCCCACGCCTGGAGGCAAAGGATCAGCCCCGGCCACCCGGGATCACCTGGAACTCGGCCCAGGGGCTCTCGCCGCCGCTCTCCGGAGCGGCCCCTGCCCCGCCCAGGCGGGGCCGTGCAGCGGGCGAGAAGCCGAGCTCGCTCGCGGCCTTGATCATGACCAGCGCCGCGCGGTTAATGATGCCGAGATAGGGGGATTGCACGGGCGTGCCGTCCCGGGTCTTGGTCAGCAGCGGCAGGGCCGAGCCCTGATCGAGACGGGCCTGGGCGATGGTCGCCGCCCGATGCCGGCACTCGGCCTCGACCCAGACCGCGAGCAGGCCGGCATCGATCGCGCGCAGCACGCCGGCGGGCGCGTGCCGGACGGCATAGGCCCAGGCCTGCTGCTGGTCCTCGCTCATCCAGTCCGGGGCAGCGATGGGCAGGTCGCCCTCGGCAGAGGGCTCCCCTGCCCGGCCCTTGCCATGGCGGGTGGCGTTGAAGGTGCCCCGCAGCTGATGCAGCGAGGTGGGGGTCGGCTTGCGGCCGCGCATGTCAGGCCTCCACCAGGGCGGCAGCCGGGTGGCGCTCAGCCCGCACCTCCCCAAACGTCGCCCCATCCCCCTCCAGCCGCGCCTCCTGGCCCGTGAAGGCCTGCCAGCGCAGCACGGCCACGTCGACATAGGCCGGCGACAGTTCGACCGCGTGGCAGGCCCGCCCGGCCATCTCGGCGGCGATGAGGGTGGTGCCGGATCCGGAGAAGGGCTCGTACACCGCCTGGCCGGGAGAGGAGTTGTTCTCGATCGGGCGCCGCATGCACTCGACCGGCTTTTGGGTGCCGTGGACCGTGTCGGCGTCCTGGTCGCGGGAGGGGATGGACCAGAGGGTGGTCTGCTTGCGGTCCCCGGCCCAGTGACCCCGAGCGCCGTTCCTGACGACGTACCAGCAGGGCTCGTGCTGCCAGTGGTAGTGCCCCCGCCCGAGCACCAGACGCTCCTTGGCCCAGATGATCTGGGCGCGGATGTCGAAGCCGCACTCGGTCAGGCTCTCGGCCACCGTGCTGGCATGGAGCGCACCGTGCCAGACATAGGCCACGTCGCCCATGAATAGGGCCCAGGCCTGCGTCCAGTCCGCCCGGTCGTCGTTGAGGACCTTGCCGGTGCGGGCGGTGCTGCTGCCCTCCAGCGCCTCGTTGCGCCAGGACGGATCGTACTCCACACCATAGGGCGGGTCCGTGACCATCAGGTGTGGGCGCACGCCGGCGAGCACCCGCTCGACCACGCCCGCATCGGTGCAGTCGCCGCAGATCAGGCGGTGCCGCCCGAGCAGCCATATATCACCCACGGCCGATACGGGCTGGGCGGGCACCTCGGGCACCTCGTCCGGATCGGTCAGCCCCGCGCCCCTCTCGGCCAGCAGCGCCGCGACCTCCTCCTCGGAGAAGCCCACCAGCCCGAGATCGGCGCCCATCCCGCGCAGGTCCGAGAGCTCGGCCCGCAGCAGGGCGTCGTCCCAGCCGGCGTTCAGCGCGAGCTTGTTGTCGGCAATCACATAGGCCCGTACCTGCGCCTCGGACCAGCCGCGGGCGACCATCACCGGCACCTCTGAGAAGCCCAGCAGGCGCGCCGCCAGTACCCGCCCGTGGCCGGCGATGATCGTCCCGGCCTCGTCCACGAGCACCGGGTTCGTCCAGCCCCACTCGCGCATGGAGGCGGCAATCTGCGCCACCTGCGCCTCGGAGTGCGTGCGGGCATTGCGGGCATAGGGGATCAGCGACGACAGGGGCCGTCTCTCGACCCGATCGGCGGGCCAGGTGGTAGGGGAAGCGGTCTCGCCCATGCGTCACACCCCCATCTGCCAATTCTGCAATCAGAGAAAATCTACGAGGGGCGCGGTCTGGCACCCTTCGCCTCCAACATTTCAGGCCCCCCCACCCCGTCAGCGGATGAGCGGGCTACCCCTGGCCGTGTGCGCCGCGTGGCACGACCGGCAGAGCGGGCGGAGGTTGGACTGCACCAGCCGCAGCGACGGACTGCGCGCGATGGGTACGATGTGGTCCACCTCCGTCGCTGCCACGACGAGCCCGCGTCCCGCGCAGAAGCGGCACAACGGTTCCTCCGTCAGCACCACCCGCCGCAGCCGCTGCCAGTCCGCGTCGTAGCCGCGCGCATGGGCCGAGCCACGTCGCCGGTCCAGCGCCCGCAGTTGCACGCGCCGCAGGACCTGCGGATCGTGATGCACCGGACGATGCATGGGCGGGCGGAGCGGCACGACACCTCCTCGGAATGCAGGCGCAGAATACCGCACCACGCCACCGCCCCGCCACACGACATGTTTTCGCGCGGGTTCCTTTGTTTGCGACCCGCTGTTAGCAAGCGACGCCAGCGACGGAAGCGACGCTGACTTCCATTACTCCTCTACACGCGCGCGCGTGTGTGGCGATCAACCGGAAGGAGCGTCGCTTGCGTCGCTGCGTCGCTGATCGGGAAAGGGCGGGGATCATCCGTCGCGTTCGCTCCAGTGAGGTGGCACCGCCTCGGGCTTAACCCGCAGTCCGGCAAAGCCGCGCCCGCGGAACAGGTCACAGTCCTTCTCGCGCCGGAATCCCAGCCGCTCGATCATGGTGCCGAGCCATTTTACGCTGCGCGCCTCCTCGCCCCGGCCCTGGGCAAAGCCACGCCAGGAGGCGAACAGACTGGCATTCGTGTCGCCGAAGTCCTTGCCCTGCTCGCAGCACTCCTCCAGCCATTGAGCCAGCACATCCTGCTCGGCAAAGTACTCAGCGGTGGCGTCGAGGACCGCCTTGGGCCGTTGCAGGCCACCCTCCTGCCAGGCGAGGCACCCCTCGATGAGCCAGCGCAGGATGCCCGGCCACTCCGCCTTCAGCTTCTCCGGCAGTTCCTTGTCCGGGACGGTCGGCTTGTGAAGGAAGGGGACAACGTTGAAGCGTCGCCGGGCTGCGTCATCCACGTTGCGAAGGGCCGGCTTGTGGTTGCCGCTGATGGTTAGCTTGAAGGCCGGGGTGAAGGTGAAGAAGTCCTGCCGCATAAAGCGGGCTGTGATCGGATCCCCGCCGGTCAGTGCCTTGATGCGCGCCTCAGCCCAGGCCCGTCCCTCCTCCGTCTCCGTGGTCATGACCATGCGGGGCCCGTGTAGCATCGCGAGGTCGGTCGGGTGCCGCTCGCCCTGGGAGGCGGTGAAGGTGTCCATGGCGGCGTTCGTGGCGTAGGTGCCGAGGATGCTCGCGATGGTGACCAGCAGGACGCCTTTGCCATTGCCGCCTGGACCATAGACGAACAGCAGGGCGTGCTCGCGGGTGATGCCGGTGAGCGAGTAGCCGAACCAGCGCTGCAGGAAGCCGATCAGGTCCTTATCGCCACCCGTCGCCTGCTGGAGAAAGGCAAGCCAGGTGGGGCAGTCGGCGGTGTCAGCTGGCGTGACGGCAGTGACGCGGGAGATGTGATCGGCCTGTTGGGCGGGCCGGAGAGTGCCGGTCCGGAGATCAACGGTACCGCCAGGGGTCCCCAGGAGCCAGGGATCTGGATTCCAATGGCTGCTCGTTACCGCAAAGACGCGATCAGCCTGTGCGAGCCGCTCAACGCCTGCCGCGAAGGCCGCCTTGCCAGCGGCAATCATCACCTTGGGCTCCTCCGTTCGGGCGGCCATCCGCTGGGCGAGGCGGCGAATCCAATGGAAGGCGAGACGGGTTTCCTCGCGCTGCCAGACGGCACCATCCCAGCGGTACCATTTCCCGGCGTGATGGCAGTACCGGAGTCTTTCGCCGCATGCCTTCGCGAAGCCCGCCGCGACGCTGTCCTCGGTAATGAGGTCACCTTCGGCCGTAGTGGCGGCATCCAGCTCGCCCGTGCCTGGTGGTCTGATGCCCGATCCGCGTTCGCCCCGATCCTTGGCAGCAGCCTCCTTGCCGTAGATGTCTTCGAGGCAGCGATCGATGTCGTCGTGCCGCGCCTGCCATCGGGCATCCCGGTCGGCTGGGACAACGTCGAGCATCGCATCGATCAGGCGCTGCCGCGCCTCCATGAAGGGAACGCCGTCCCGAGCCCAGCGGCCCAGGAGGCGCACCGAGGCGGAGTGGTAGGCAGCCCCAGATCGGATCTCTTCCAGCAAGGCGGCCTCATCCACTGGACCCTGCCTCGGCTTTCCACCCGGCGGCCTGGCCGAGAAGGTGTTCGGCTTGCCCCGCCAGATCTCGTCGAGCTCGTCCAGGAGGTCGATGGGCATACCGTCCACCAGCTCCACCCGATGGTCCGGATTCGAGCTGACCGAGCCAAAGTAGTAGGACTGGGACAGAGTCCAGCTCTCGGCACTGAAGATGCCACTATAGGCGCCGTTCAGCCGACCTAGCAGCTTGTTGCGCTCCCCAGGCGTTAGTTCCTCTGAGGTGGGGCACAGCACGCGCCAGCGGGGCCTCTCGGGCCGGTGCGAGGGTGAGGTGTAAACCAGGCAGAGGAGGTCCGCTTTGGTGGCGATCTCGACCGCATCCTCGAAGGAGACCTCCTCCCCGTCGTAGTCGGCCTCCACCCCCGTGATCGTCATCAGATTGGCGTCGTGGCGCAGGCTGCCCTTGTCAGTCCGGGCCTCGCCAAAGCGGGCCAGCTTGAGCCAGGGGAGCTGGGCCTTGGTGGGTGCGGTGGTCGAGGCGATCCGGCCGGCCAGGTGACGAAGGGTGGTCAGCTCCTCGCGCTTTCGGGTCGCGGCGTAGTCCCCGAACAGGGTCACTGCGATCGGGCGGTCGAGAGGGCTCTCCGCGTCCGTCTCGGTCCAGCCCGTGGAGGCGGTAGTCTGTTCGGCGCTCATTGCAGCGGCACCTTGCTGTCGAGGCTGCCCGTGGCCAGCTCGCCCTTGCGGAAGATGCGGGCGAGGTCCTCCTCGGAGCAGCCGAGGGCGTGGCAGAGCTCCTCGAGGTCAACATGCAGGTCGCCGGTGAGCGGATCGATGTGCGGCTGCAGGCCGAGGCGGGCGAGGAGGGCGAGCAGGGCGACGCGCATGGCGGCCTGCTCCTCCGGCGTGAGAGTAGGACGCTCCGGCATTGGCATCACCCCCCGATCCCACGAGCGAAGCGCTCGGGCCCGGTGAGGCGCTGCCCGAGTGCCGCACGTGCCGCCCGGAGCTGCTGCGCCTCGAAGGCCTCGATGTCCTCCAGGCGGTACACGACCGTGCCGCCGAGCTTGAGGTAGATCGGGCCCTGCCCGAGCCACCGCCAGCGCTCCAAGGTCCTGGGCGAAATGCCCCAGCGGTGGGCGACCTCGTTCTGGTGCAGATGGCGCACCTTCGAACAGGCGTTCATCGGCCACCTCCGGCCCGCCGGGAGCCGGGCTTGCCCTTGACGCGCGGCAGGCTGGCAAGGAGGGCGGAGATGGAGGCATCGGTGATGAGCGTCCGGCTGCCGAGCTTGACGGCCTCGAGCCGGCCCTGGGCGATCAGCCCGTAGAGGGTACTGCGACCGATATGGCCAAGCTGCTCGCAGGCGCCCTCCAGGGTATGGGCGCTGGGACGGGGCGGCTCCTCCAGCGTGGTCTGGATAGTGCTGGTCTGAGGGGTGTTGGTCAGGTCTGGGATGTGCGGCACGCGATGGCGCTCCTCTGAATGCGAGGAGGACCGTGCGGCGTGCGAGAACTGGTGAAACAGAGGCTTCACTAGTGAAGCACCCCCTTCACCAGTGCGGGGGGGGGTGCTGCACGTGTGGTGGGGTCAGCGGTAGAATTTGCGTGTGGGCGCTTGGTAACTTCGGGCCGCTGCAAGATCGGCTTCAGGCAATGCGGCGAGGCTCGGCTCCTCCTCGGACGCGTGACAGATGATCTCGAGCGCCTCCGCGGGTGGGATAAGCGGGGCCGCGGCGCGCTCGGGCATAAAGCTGATGGCAAAGCGGCGGAACCACTTTGCGCAGCCGAGCAGATGGCCGAGACGTACCGGGTCCTGCAGCGTCTCGAGACCGGCCGCGAAGTTGCTGAGCCCACTGGTGCGGGCGTCCTGGAACTCGACGCTAAAGGCCGCCCAGAGTGGGGCGACGTGCCGCCAGGTCTTCCAGGCCGAGAGCAGCGTGCGGTCGCTCGGCAGCCGCATCAGACCGCGGGCTTTCCAGCCCTCCAGGATGGCGATTGACCGATTGAGCGAGGCGGGTATGTCGGGATGCCGGCGCTCGAGTGTGGCGGTGAGAGCGAGCATGGTACCCGCATAAAAGGCGCCGTCTCGGAACGATCGGCTGTATTCGAGAAGAAGCTGCTCACTTCCCGGCGCCTCGGCGACGGTGCGGAAGTGGCCGATCGGCTCGAACACCCGTTCATCAAGCGCACGGGCGGTCGCGACAGGCTCGGCGAAGAACGAGGTGTAGAAGACGGCGCTACCGGGCATGCGGGCGAGTTCGGCGGCCGGGATCCCCATCTGCTGGCTGAGTGCCTCCAGTGTGACGGGCGGTGCTGGTTGGCGTGACACCTCGCGGAGCAGCCCCAGCAGCTCCGACGAGTAGATGGCAAGCGCGCGATTCATCTTGCGAGGATCGCCGCCCCACACCGAGCCGGCGAGGAAGCGTAGCCAGGCGAAACGGTCCCGCTCGTCGATCTCGAGGGTGGGCGGGACCCTGGTCGGGGGTACCCTCACGAGTACCTCGGGGAGGAGAGGCGGGGCGGGGAGGGAAAGCGGTGCAACGGTCAGCTCCCGAGTCTATGTTCCCTCATTGTTCTCATCGTAGCTCCGCCTGGAAAGTGGGTGCGGCTCTCTCCGCGCCTGGTTCGCGCGCCTGTGTTCGAGCATGGGCCAGATCGATCGGAAACCTTCGCTCCGGTTCCTTTGTGGGCGCAGACCTTCGCTAAGTATCTGTTTTCACTGTTGCGACTGCCCCGGCCGACCGATTCTCCGCTGCGAACATGCAGCGCCTCGCCCCCAAGCCCCTGCCTCAGGCCGCCCCCAACTTCCACCTCCCCCCGCACCTGCGCGAAGTCTGCACCCTGCTCGCGGCCGGGCTGGTGCGGCTGCGTGCCCACACCGCCGAGGATCTCGCCCGAGATGGCGAACAGGCCCGAGCCTTGGGAGAGAGTTCGCTACACTTCCTGGCGGAACAGAGCGGTGGTGCGGGTGTCCAGACCGGGAGACACGCATGAACCGACGCGCCACCGCATCCAGGGCCATCCAGCCCCTGCCATCGCCTCGTCCCGCGCCCACCTTCCCGGCCATCCCGCCCGCCGACGTGCTGGGCCGGCTGGCTGCTCTGAAGGCCACGCCTACGGCGCAGCTGAAGCAGCAGTGGCGGGAGCTCTTCGGCAAGGAACCGCCGCCCTTCAACCGGGCCTACCTCCAGAGCCGGCTGGCGTACCGCATCCAGGAGCTCGCTTACGGGGGTCTGCGGCCCGAGACCCGGGCCCGCCTGGAGGCGCTCGGGGAGCAGCTGGACGGGGGCAACGTGGTCCTGCGTCGGATCCGGGCGGATAGCCGGCCACTGGCGGGCACGCGCCTAATCCGGGAGTGGCAAGGGGTGGAGCACGCCGTCACGGTGCTGCAGGACGGCTTCGAGTACGAGGGCCGGCCCTATCGCTCCCTCTCCGCGGTGGCACGGCACATCACCGGGACGCGCTGGAACGGCTGGACCTTCTTCGGGCTCAAGGGCGGGCGGGGGAACGGCTGATGGCCCGGCGATCGATCTCCACCCCCCTCAGTCCCGCCATTCCCCCCACCCCCGTTCGGCGGCTTCGCTGCGCCGTTTACACCCGCAAGAGCACGGATGAGGGTCTCGACCGCGAGTTCAACACCCTCGACGCCCAGCGAGACGCCTGCGAGGCCTATGTGGCCAGCCAGCGCCAGGAGGGCTGGTGCCTGATCCGGGACCACTACGATGACGGGGGCTTCTCGGGCGGTACCCTGGAGCGCCCGGCTCTGCAGCGGCTCCTGCGCGACATCGAGGCCGGGCGGGTGGACGTGGTGGTGGTCTACAAGATCGACCGTCTCAGCCGGTCCTTGATGGACTTCTCTCGGCTGGTGGAGACCTTCGAAGCGCACGGGGTGACCTTCGTCTCGGTGACCCAGTCCTTCAACACCACCACCAGCATGGGGCGGCTCACCCTCAACATCCTCCTCAGCTTTGCCCAGTTCGAGCGCGAGGTGATTGGCGAGAGGATCCGGGACAAGTTCGCGGCCTCGCGTGCCCGGGGCATGTGGATGGGGGGCAAGGTACCGCTCGGGTATGACGTGCGGGAGCGGAAGCTCATCCCTCACCCGGGCGAGGCCGGCACCGTCCGGCGCGTCTTCGAGCTGTTCTTGCAGACCCGCTCCGGGACCGAGACCGCCCGCCAGCTCCAGGCCGAGGGCCGGACCAGCAAGACGGGCCGGCCGCTGAACAAGGGCGGCGTCTACAAGCTGCTGGCGAACCGGACCTACGTCGGCGAGGCGGCGCACAAGGGGAAGGTCTACCCCGGGGAGCACGAGGCCATCATCGACCGGGCGCTCTGGGACGGGGTGCACGCCGTTCTGGCGCAACACCCCAAGCTCCGGGGGAACGCCCATCGGAACCAGACGCCGGCGCTGCTGAAGGGGCTGCTCTACGGCGCAGATGGTCGGGCCATGTCTCCGACCCACACGCGGCGGAGGGGAAGGCTGTACCGGTACTACGTCAGCCAGAGCGCGCTGAAGGGGACGGACGAGGATGATAGCCCAGACCTGGTTCGGCGCATCTCGGCCGCGGAGATCGAGAGTGCCGTCGTCACCCAGGTGCGCGCCCTCCTGTGCCAGCCTGAGATCGTCGTGGGCACCTGGGCGGCGGCGAGGGCCACAGACCCCGGTCTAGCCGAGGCACAGACCCGGGATGCCCTGCACCAGCTGGAACCGCTCTGGGATGAGCTGTTCCCGGCGGAGCAGGCGCGGATCATCGGGCTGCTGGTTGAGCGCGTGACGGTGTCGAGCACGGGGGCGGACATCCGGCTCCGGGTCGAGGGGCTGGCCAGCCTTGTGCGGGACCTCGGGGCAGGGAGGGGCACGGGCACAGGGGCCGAGGTGCTGGAGGTGGCGGAATGAGCAGGGCCACCGCCGTCCCCGACGTCACGCCGGCCCCCCCGGCCTCTCACTCCAGCCTCACGGTTCAGGTGCCACTCACGATCCGGCGCCGGCCAGGGCGGAAGACGGTGGTCACGCCAGAGGGTGCTGCTGTGCCGTCTGCATCCAGACCCGCTGCGCAGACGCAGGGCGACCCGGCGCTCGTAAAGGCATTAGCCCGGGCGTTCCGGTATCAGAAGCTGCTCGATCAGGGGCAATATGTCAACGCCGGTTGAAAACTGAGCCACCGGTGGTGTGGGTCACCGGGTGAAAACTGAGCCACCTTGGGGCGCTCAGGCAGGCTTGGGGACGAGCCCTTCCTTGCGCTTTCCGCGGAGGCGGTAGCT